>Ga0256406_1000719_pt1 | contig 58511 bp, 39 predicted proteins | sample RumenRJG_03DNA_FD_185986 | JGI IMG/M metagenome (GOLD analysis project Ga0256406, IMG submission 185986) | Bovine rumen microbial communities from Lethbridge, Alberta, Canada - RJG_03 | ecosystem: Host-associated > Mammals > Digestive system > Stomach > Rumen | place: Canada: Alberta | collected...
ATATATGAATGCTGAGAACCAGCAAGCATCTATCTTCGAGGCGGAGAGCGACCGCCTGATGAGAAAGCTCAATCTGAAGTCGAGTTTGGGCGGCAACAAGGTGAGCCTTATCTGGTTGCCGGAGCGTATGAATCTCACCAGTGCCAATAAGTTGCTGAAACTTCTTGAGGAACCGCCTTTGAAGACGTTCTTCCTGTTGGTCAGTGAGCATCCTGAATTGCTGTTGGAGACGATCCGTAGCCGCGTTCAGGTCTTTGCCGTGACAAGGATCGATGACGAATCGGTGTCGGAGGCCCTGACTGAGCGGCAAGGCATAGCGCCGGAAGACGCGCGGCGAATTGCGCGCATTGCCAATGGCGACTGGATGAAAGCGTTGGAAGAGATCGACGCCGACAATGAGAACAAGGAGTTCTTTGCCTTGTTTGTCACCTTGATGCGAAAGGCTTATGCTAAAGATGTGAAGAGCCTTAAAGCCTGGAGCCAGACAGTGGCTGACTTCGGGCGGGAAAAGCAGAAACGGCTCATCGCTTACATGATGCAGATGGTGAGAGAAAACTTCATGTACAACTTCCACAATCCCCAACTGTGCTACATGACGCAGGCCGAGGAAACTTTTGCCCAGAAGTTTGCGCCATTCATCAATGAACGCAATGTGTTGCTCTTTCAAAACAGGCTGCAACTGATGATGCGCGATATCAGTCAGAATGCGAATGGGAAATTGCAGTTCTTCAACTTCGCTTTGGAAGTCACTATTTATATTAGAAAATAAACTTATCGATTAGTTAGATACAATATATGTTAGATTATAATATGTGTACGGGCTGTGGGCGTGGCCTCTCCAGCAAGGGTGTGGGAAGGCAGGACAAGCAGCTTAATACTTACGATTGGCTCGCCGATGTTCCTGGGAATGCCGAGTCGACGGATCTGGTGGAAGTGCAGTTTAAGAATACCCGGAAAGGTTATTATCACAATGTCAATAACCTTGACCTTAGAAAAGGCGACACCGTGGCTGTTGAGGCCAATCCGGGACATGACATCGGGGTTGTGACCCTTACGGGAAAGTTGGTGAAGCTTCAAATAAAAAAAGCAAACCTGAAGTCGGCCGACGACATCAAGCGTATCTACCGCATTGCCAAGCCGGTGGATATGGAAAAGTATAAGGAAGCCAAGAGCCGGGAGCATGACACGATGATACAGAGCCGTCAAATAGCCAAGAGCCTCGGCCTGCAGATGAAGATCGGTGATGTGGAATATCAGGGCGATGGCAACAAGGCTATCTTCTATTACATTGCCGACGAGCGTGTCGACTTCCGTAAGCTTATCAAGGTGTTAGCTGAGACTTTTCACGTGCGCATTGAGATGAAGCAGATAGGCGCGCGCCAGGAAGCCGGACGTATCGGAGGCACTGGACCTTGCGGCCGCGAGCTGTGCTGTGCTACGTGGATGAAGAACTTCTCGAGTGTCTCTACCAATGCAGCCCGCATTCAGGACATCTCGCTCAATCCGCAGAAGTTGGCAGGCATGTGCGCCAAGCTGAAATGTTGCCTCAATTATGAGGTTGATGATTATTTGGAGGCCAGCAGCAAGCTGCCGCCTAAGGATGTAGTACTTGTCACGCAGGACGCTGAATATCATCTTTTCAAGACTGACATCCTCGCAGGGCTGTGTACCTACTCTACGGACAAGAATCTTGGGGCTAACATGGAGACCATTACGGCTAAACGGGCCAAGGAGATCATAGCCATGAACCGGAAGGGGGAGAAGCCGCTGTCGCTTCAGGAAGATGACCGTGCGAAAGAGGTGAAGAAGCCGGTCGACCTCCTTGCGGATGCTGATGTCAGCAGGTTTGATAAGGCTAAGAAAAAGAAGAAGAGAAAGGCTAAGAAGGCCAATAACAATAACAAATCTCGGGGTGCCTCAGCATCTTCTGCATCACAAAACGCAGAGAAATAACGCTTGGTTAGGATGGTGTCGTATGAAAAAGTTGTTTTATCTTTTTCTCTTCTTGTTGCTTGCTTCATGCAGCGGCAATACGGTCTATGACCACTACAACCATACTTCTGTCTTAGGTTGGGACAGAGGTGAGGTGTTGACCTATGATGTGCCGTGTGTGAAGCAAGAAGCCAAATATGCCACTTCATTAGGTTTGCGGGTCAGCGGAGCCTATCCTTTCCAGTCGCTGACGCTGATCGTTGAACAAACGGTGATTCCGGGGAGAAAGACGACAAGGGATACACTCAACTGTCAGATTTATGATTCTAAAGGCGCTGTAAAAGGTGAGGGAATAAGTTATTTCCAATACCACTTCCTTGTTTCTGAGAAGAATCTCAAGCAAGGAGACTCCTTGCATGTCACCGTCAGGCATGATATGCGTCGTGAGATTATCCCAGGTGTGTCGGATATTGGCATTCAGGTAGTTAGGAATTAGGAGTTAGGAGTTAGGAGTTTCCCATCACCCTTCTAACTCCTAACTCCTAACTCCTATCTCCTAACTCTTAACTCCTATCTCTTAACTCCTATCTCCTATCTCTTAACTCCTCACCAAGTTTCTTCCCGCATCAATTCTCAGGAAGATAAACAGCAACAGGGTAAAGCCCCACAATGACGATCCGCCGTAACTGAAGAAGGGCAGGGGGATGCCGATGACCGGCGTTAAACCTAATACCATTCCTACATTGATGAACAGGTGGAAGAGGAAAATGCTCGCCACGCAATAGCCATAGACACGCCCAAACTTGAACGGTTGTCGTTCGGCAAGGTGGATCAGTCGCAGGATGAGAGCAAGGAAAAGCAACAGTACACTTGCCGATCCTAAGAATCCTTCTTCCTCGCCTACGGTGCAGAAGATGAAGTCGGTGTCTTGTTCCGGCACGAATTTCAGCTTGGTCTGTGTTCCGTTAAGGAAGCCTTTGCCTCCCAGACCACCCGATCCTATGGCTATCTCACTCTGGTGAACGTTGTAGCCGGCACCGGCCAAGTCATCATCCAAGCCTAAGAGAACGTTGATACGCACGCGCTGGTGAGGCTCCATCACATTGTTCAATACGTAGTCGGCACTGTAGAAGAAGATGATGCTTCCTATGGAGAACAAGGCAATGAATAAGTAGTGCATGATTCGTGTTGACAACCCCTCATATACTAAGAAGCCCACGAGGAAGGCTGTGATGGCAAGCTGCACCCAAACAATGTCGAAGGGAATGACAAATTCAGAAAACAACAGCACGATGATCGTTGTACCGCTGCATATCCCTACAAGACGCAGCGCCTGCGGGCGGTTGTGCGCGTAGATATAGACCATTGCTGAGGCAAAGATCTGCACCAACAGTAGTACCACGAACTTACCGACAGAGGTAGGCGTATCCCATAGGAGCACTTGCTCGTATTTGATGCCTACGACAAAGTAGACAACCATGGCTACACCGGTGAACAAGATGCTTCCCGGCATGCCTTCCCTGTAGAACATGAGGAAGAAGGCGAGATATACCAGCGCAGATCCTGTCTCCCGTTGCCCGACGATAAAGATCATTGGCAGCAAGACGACGGCCATGGCGGCAAAGAAGCACTTCGGCTTGTGCATATCAAACCCATACGTGCTCATTAGTTTAGACACCGCTAAGGCTGTGGCAAACTTCGCGAACTCCGCCGGCTGCAAACGGAGCGGACCTAAGACGAGCCACGACCGGGAGCCTTTGATCTCATGAGGATTGAATATGGTTAGGAATAGTAGAACCAATAAGGCTGCGTAAATGACATAGGCGAAGGTGTCGTAGAACCGGTCGTCGAGCATCAACAGGATAAAACCTAACGCGAACGAGGTGCCTATCCATACAATCTGCATGCCTGAGCGTGTGGAAAGACTGAAGATGTCGGTCTCTCCATACGTATAGCTTGCGCCGCAGACGCTTATCCATCCAAAGATAAGCAGCGCGATGTATATGCCTACTGTCCACCAGTCGAGGCTTCTCCAAACGCTTTGTTGTTTCTTATCGTTCTGAGTCTCCATAGGAAATTCTGCGATTCTGCATTTCTTCGGCAAGCCGCTGGCCCGCAGGACTGAGCTTGCCTGTAATGTACTGTTCCATCAATACTTTGCCCATCGGAACACCGAAGTCGGCACCCCATCCACCGTTCTCTACGTAGACAGCGATGGCGATCTTGGGCTTGTCCATCGGCGCAAACCCCATGAACACAGAGTGGTCATGCCCGCGGTTCTGCGCTGTACCCGTCTTACCGCAGGCCGCGAAAGGCAGCGAGCTGAGCATCTTACACGTACCACCCATTGCCGAGGAGCGCATGCCGGCAACGATATATTCGTATGCCCGGTGCTGCGCCTTGGTATAATGACGGCGTGTGAACATCGTGTCAAGCTGTGCGCCTTGTATTTGTCTGACCACATGCGGTACATAGTAATAGCCGCGGTTGGCTATCGTCGCGCCTAAGTTGGCGATCTGCAAAGGCGTGAGGTTGACCTCGCCCTGACCGATACTGATACTGATGATGGTCAGTCCGTTCCAAGAGCCGCGGTATGCTTTGTCGTAGAATGTGGCATTCGGGATGAGCCCGCGTTTCTCACCGGGAAGGTCGATGCCTAAGCGGTAGCCGAAGCCCATGGAGACCATGTAGTCGCGCCAGGTGTTCATGGCATCCTGTACGGTCTTGTATTTGGCCCGGTTGCTCATCATGTGGAATAAGCCCCAGCAGAAGAAGGCGTTACACGACGTGCTGATAGCCGGGACGAGGCTCAGCGGTGAGGCATGGCTGTGACAGCCTACATGCAGTCCTTTATAATAGAAGCCCCGGTGACATGGATATTGGGTGGCGGGGGTGATGATGCCTTCAGAAAGGAAGGTCAGTCCCTGAGAGGTCTTGAAGGTCGAGCCCGGCGGATATTGTCCCATGATGGCACGGTTCAGCAGTGGCTTCTGGGGATCATGGGTGAGGAACTTGTGATATTTGTTGCGGTTCTTGCCTTCAAGCAGTCTTGGGTCATAGCTTGGCGAAGAAACCATGCACAGGATCTGCCCCGTCGACGGCTCAATGGCGACGATGGCTCCGATCTTTCCTTGCATCATGCGCTCGCCCAATGCCTGCAGACGGACATCAAGACCTAACGTCAGTTCTTTCCCGGGTACGGGGCGCTGGTCGTATTTGCCGTTCTGATAATGGCCTTGCACGCGGCCGTGAGCGTCACGAAGAAGGATCTGCACGCCTTTGATGCCACGCAGATACTTCTCGTAGCTGCGCTCAACACCCAACTTGCCGATATAGTCGCCAGGCTGGTAATAGTTGTCCTCATCGATATCCGATTGTGACACTTCAGCCACCTCACCGAGAATATGTGCGCCATACGGATACATATATTGTCGGATGGTACGTTTTTGAATATAGAATCCCGGGTAGCGGAACATCTTCTCGCGAAAGACGCTGAAGTTCTTGTCGTCAATTTGTGACATGAACATCTGTTGGGTAAAACGGGAGTAACCGGGATTTTTTGCCGGATCCTTGATGTCGTTCATACGTTTGATGAACATCTCCTTTGTTATCCCCAATGTCCGACAGAAGTCGAGGGTGTCCAAATGCCCTTTCTCTTCATTCATCACGACCATGATGTCATAGGACGGCTGATTGTAGACAAGCAATTTCCCGTTACGGTCGCGTATTACGCCGCGGCTGGGAAACTCTATCTTCTTCAAGAACGCATTCGAGTCGGCGCTCTTGCGGTAGTCGTCGCTCATCACCTGCAGCGCAAAAAGTCGGATGACATAGATCACCACGATGACGACAGCAATGCCGCCAATGACTCTTTTTCTATTATCGAGATTGTAATCTTTCATTATCCTCCTCCCTTTTATGAACGTCTCAAGTTGTCACACACCAATACCAAAAGGAGTGTCAGAGCTGTACTCGTCGCAATGCTTAGCAACCAGTGGAGCCAGTTGAAGAACGAGAACGTCTCAAGCGTGTAGAAAGTGAGGCAATAGATAAAGGTCAGAATAAAAGCGAACAACGTGTATTTCCCCAATCCGAAAACATGAATGCAAGGAAGCACGTTGTCTTCATCATCTCGCTGTATGAACAGTTCCATGATATAAGGCTGAACAGCAGCCACCAAGGTCATGGAGCCTGCCGCCACTCCCGGTGTATTGGAAAAGACATCAATGCCTAATCCCAACAGGAAACACCAGATAAGCATCGACCATTTTGAAGTGCCGCGACGGAAGGATATGGCAAAATAAACATACAGCAAGGGTGTTGCCACTCCTAAGAGATGGACATGATTGAGCACTAAGGCTTGCAAAAGCAAGAGCCCAAAGAAAAGAAGCAGCCGTTTTAGGAAATCTATATTCATCCTTTTACCTTTTTCCTCCTATATCTTTTACTTGCTGTATATTCTATTTGTTTGCTTTGATTTTCAACGAATCCTGTGCGGCGCGAAGCGCATTGAGACGTTCCAAGACCGGAGCGTTGTCTACTACACATACATCGCGCAGACGGGAGAAGTCGGTTGACAGCTTCACTTGCAACCTGTAAGAAACACCGTCTACTGAGTTGTAGACATGCAAAATCTTGCCCACAAGTATTCCTGGTGGGAAGACAGAAGAGAAGCCACTGGTCTCTACATTGTCGTATAAACGGAACCGTGCATGGCGGGGGACTTCCTCAACAAAGGCTTTTTGCGGGTCGCCTCCATACCAGTGCAGATAACCGAAATAATCTCTTCCGTGAATACGGCAACTGATATTCGATTTGGCGTTGATGGCTGGTATGACAATGGAATAGTGACGTGAGGTAAGGTAAACGATTCCCACGACACCACTTCCGCAAACCACGCCCATGTCTACACGCACGCCGTCTGAAGAACCTTTGTCTATCGTTATCAGGTTGTTTGCGTTCGCAACAGAGTTGCTCACAACCTTTGCCGGGATAAGCTTGAAACTCTTCAGGATCTTCACGCCTGCTGTATCCGTCCACGTCGTGTCTTTTGTGACATCGGTAAGGCGCTCGGAGAGTTTCCGTACTTGTTGCTCCAAATAGAGATTACGTTGAGTAAGTTCTTGATTGACCTTACCCAACGAAAAGAAACTCTCTACAGCCGAATTCCAGGCATCTACTGTTCCTGTTACAGCGTTGGCAGAGGTAAACCACACACTGCCCTGATAGCTGTTGTATTGGAACAACAGCACCAGGCTGATAACTTCCAATAGCGCGAAAAGAAACCAGTGACTGTGTCTTTGTATGAAATCAATTAAATTGTGCATTGCACAATATTAACGCATTAGGAACGAGAAGCGGTCTACATTCTTAAGCGCAATGCCTGCGCCTTTAGCCACACTGTGCAAAGGATCCTCGGCAATATGGAACGGAATGCTGATCTTGTCCTGCAGACGCTTGTCCAAACCACGGAGCAGAGCACCACCGCCGGTAAGCCAGATGCCGTTCTTTACAATATCTGCATAGAGCTCTGGAGGCGTAGACTCCAAAGCAGAGAGAACGGCGTTCTCAATCTTTGCCACAGTCTTGTCAAGGCAATGCGCGATCTCCTGATAGCATACGGGCACTTCCATAGGAAGGGCAGTGATGCGGTTAGGACCATGAACAACATAATCCTCGGGAGCTTCGTCGCCGAGGTCAGTCAATGCTGAGCCTACATGGATCTTGATGCGCTCTGCCATACGCTCCGATACCTTTACATTGTGCTGACGGCTCATATATTCCTGAATGTCGGCCGTGAGGTCGTCACCGGCGATACGGATAGAGTTGTTGCTTACGATACCGCCCAAAGAGATGACGGCAATCTCAGTAGAGCCGCCGCCGATATCAACAATCATGTTGCCTTCCGGTGCTTCCACGTCAATACCGATACCAATAGCAGCTGCCATTGGCTCAAAGATAAGATATACGTCACGACCGTCGGCATGCTCGGCTGAATCGCGTACGGCACGGAGCTCTACCTCTGTTGAACCGGAAGGAACACCGATAACCATGCGCAGAGACGGAGAGAAGAAGCGGCTGCCTGTGTGTACCATCTTGATGAGTCCACGCATCATCTGTTCGCATGCCGTGAAGTCGGCGATCACGCCGTCGCGCAACGGACGGATCGTGCGTATATTGTCATGCGTCTTCTCATACATCATCTTGGCTTTCTCGCCCACAGCGATCATCTTGCCTGTGCGGCGGTCAAGAGCTACAACAGAAGGCTCGTCAACAACAATCTTGTCATCACTGATAATGATGGTGTTGGCAGTTCCCAGATCCATTGCTATCTCCTGAATGATAGAAAACATTCCCATTTAATTTCTTTTCCTTTCTATTGGTAATCTTTGTTGTTTTGTGGTATAGCGCTTTGCGCAATTAGCGCAGCGAAGCGAACCAGTCATGGATAGCTGTATCATAGTGGCTTGATACGCCAAAGGCACTCTCTGCAAGCATGCGGCGGTCTTCGATGTCGGTGACGGCTCCCTTCTTGTTGAGAAGCTCAAGCAATACAGGATATTCGGCTTTGCTTGGGATGATGACGACATCCTTGAAATTCTTTGCTCCGGCACGGATAAGGGAGATGCCGCCAATGTCAATCTTCTCAATGATTTCCTGCTCTGAAGCGCCACTGGCTACGGTCTGCTCGAAGGGATAGAGGTCAACAATCACGAGGTCGATAGCAGGGATCTCGTATTCTTTCATCTGCTCGCGGTCTCCCTCATTGTCGCGACGCGCAAGGATTCCTCCGAAGATCTTCGGGTGAAGCGTCTTTACGCGCCCGCCAAGGATAGAAGGGTAAGTCGTTACTTCTTCCACCTTCTGGCATTGATACCCCAAGCTCTCTATAAACTTCTGTGTGCCTCCGGTGCTGAGAAACTTTACACCCTCCTCGTTCAACTTCTTAAGGAGATCCTCCAGTCCATCCTTATGGAAGACGGAGATGAGCGCTGTCTTGATTTGTCTTGATTCAGCCATTTTTAAGATATTGTTTTGTCTCGATACCTATGCTCGATTTTATGTTGATATCTATTGATTTGCAAAGTTACTTGATTTTCCTTGAATCGTTATAGAAAAAAGGAAGAAAATATTTGTGGAAACGTTAAATTGTCTCAAGACAAGCCTCTTTCTTCTCCTCAATGCCCTTTTTTGATTATTTTTGCATCCAAAAGCACAACTATTATATTATGAGGCGCATATTGTATCTTTGCATATTCATCTTATCCCTTCTTCCTATTGAGCGCTTGGCTGCACAGCGAAGCATTACGGTCTATGATCCGGAGACGAACATGCCGGTGCGAGGGTTCCATATCTGGACAGACCAGGAAAGAACAGACACAACTAACATCTTTGGTAGTGTGTCCTTGCCTGAGAAGTTCGACACCCTGCTTCTGACTAAGCCGGGATATATCGCTTTGCGCATTCCTTCCAAGCTTGTGAAGGACACGATCCCCGTTATCAAAGACTATAACAATATAGGTGAGGTCGTCGTTTATGGTAATCGGCAGAACGAGTTTCAGGAAGCTGTGAAGCGATGGGCCAAGGCAGACAAGACCGAGATGGAACTAAGACATCCAATCACGGGTATAGAGTTTAATCTCTCCGATATTCTCAACGCTAAACGCAGGCATGACAAGCGCAATGCTAAGAAGATGGCTAAGCTATTCAACCGAATGGACGCTACGGACGATGATCCTATCATTCATTCTTACCGACGAGCGTTGCAAATAGAATCCAAACATTAATTATCAAATATTATATTCATCGATGAAATCTCTTTTATGTATACTTGCCACACTGCTGTTTTCCCAAAGCATGATGGCGCAATGGGAAACATTCAAACGGAGACCGTGCGGAACGGCTATCCTGCTGCAGCAAAATAAGGCGCTGACAAGAGCGATCAATACATCGCCCAATTATGTGAAGCATGAAGGCAAGGTGACGATACCTGTTGTTCTCGTCAACTTCTCCGACGTGAAGTTTACAATCAACAGTCCTAAGGCGGCCTTTGACCAGTTCTTCAACGGGGACAAATATGACGAGAAACAAATCAACTATGGCAATGGTAACCGGTTCAACCATGGTTCTGTAGCTCAGTATTTTAAGGACATGAGTAGCAACAAGTTCCAGCCTGTGTTTAAGGTGTACGGGCCGGTTAACTTAAGCAAGGATCAGGTGTACTATGGAGGCACGAACGATAATGGAACTGATGAGAATGCATCACAGCTTGTCAAGGATGCATTGGCAGCTATCGCTGATTCTGTTACGGACAAGGATCTCCAGTCGTTTAGCTTGGATGGTAAAACGATAGAGAGCGTTTACATTGTTTATGCGGGGCTTGGTCAGAATGAGGACGGTCCCGCAACGTCTGTATGGGCCAAAACATCTACTTCCGGTGCCTTGTTGCGTGGGAAGACCGTCAGATGGTATACGATGTCGGGAGAATTGGCTCCTTATAAGTTGAGTTCCGACGGGTGGCCGGGTAAAGATGGAAAACCCATGATAGACGGCATAGGTGTAGCTTGCCATGAATTTAGTCATGCGCTTGGCTTGCCGGATATTTATCCTTATAATAACAGTGAAGCGCATCTTCACAATCAAGAGATGGAATTCTGGGATCTCATGGACGGTGGCGAGTATGCGGGTGGTTTTTCCGCAAATGGTAAGTCTTACTATGCCACTGCCGGCTTCTTTCCTACGGCTTATACCGCTTTCGAGAAACAGCAGATGGGGTGGCCGGTAACTATTGAGGAGCTGACCGGCAATGCCAACATCACGATGACGGCCTCTACAGAGAAAGGTGGTACGGCTTATAAGATTGTCAACCCGAACAACCCACTTGAATATTTCATGCTCGAATGTATCCAGCGACGGGGGTGGAACAAGTATCAGTACGGCAACGGCCTGCTTGTCTATCATGTCAATCTGCCAAATAATACTATAGCCCTTAATACTCACCTCAATAATACGCCTGGCTACCCGGGAATGGCGGTCGTACCTGCCGACGGTGCGTGCTTGTCCTCGTACATTGAAGCAAATAAGCCAAACTATTTCAATAGCATGCGTGGCGACCTCTACCCCGGAACGGGTAACATGAATCCTGATGCGCTGAATGTCTCTGTGCTCAGTGACGCCAGTCCCCAGCCCAACTTCTGTTGGTACAACACGGATTTTTGGACGAACTCTTCAAGCACGAGGCAGAAGCTGCCGACCAACAAAGCGCTGACGATTATCACTTATAATCCCTCTACGGGTGTCGTTACGTTCGATTATGTGGATGATGTTGCAAGCGGCATCCTGCCGGTGTGGAACAACGAGACGGGGGACAGAAAGATCTATTCTGTTGATGGCCGTTACCTCGGCACCGACCTCAATGCCCTGCCTCACGGCGTGTATATCGTCGGAGGGCGTAAGATCCTGAAGTAGCTCTTGCGTATATCTTGAAGTAGCTCTTGCGTATATCTTGAAGTAGCTTTAGTTCTGTGTGGCACCGTTTACGGTGCCATAAAATAACTATCCCTATGGAGCAGCCTCTTTACTACCATGCCACGAATCATAGCATGAAGCGTCGTTGCGACAGCCACGACTACCATGCTCGTTGTATGTACATGATAACCCTTGTCGTGGAGGGGCGGCGCAACGTGTTTGGTCATCTTGTGGGCGATCCTTTTCTCCCTGTCGGTCAGGTGGGCGCCGCTTCCTTGGAGCCTTCTCCCTTGGGCAGAGCAGTGGAAGAAGCGTGGAAAGACCTGCCCCGACGTTTTCCGGAGGTCAACAATATCGCGCTGCAGCTGATGCCCGATCACCTGCACTTTATTGTCTTTGTGACTAAAAGGATGGAGGTTGCCCTTCCTACCGTCATCGCTTCGTTTGAAGGTTACTGTCGACAGCGTTATAAAGCTCTTATCAGGCAGGGGCTTGCTCCCGCTGTTCCACAGTATATCTCAGAAGAGCAAAGCCTTGCCAAGAAAGAAGGGCGCAAGAGCCGGTTGGGTCTTCTCTTTGAGATCGGGTATAATGACAAGATCCTTTGGCGTGAAGGAGAGTTGCAATTATGGAAACAGTATTTGGCGGATAATCCTCGTCGGCGCCTGATCAAGGAGCGTAGTCCGGAACTGTTCACGGTCAAACGCAATGTTGACAGTCATGGCTTTACGTTTGAGGCTTTGGGCAATGTGTTTCTTCTTGATTATCCCCGGCGCATCTACGTGCAGTGTTCACGTCGTATTTCCGATGCCGATCTTGTTGCTCTTTTACACAAGGCCAACCCTGATTTTGAGAATGGCTCGGTGTTTGTCTCCGCCTCTGTCTCTCCGGGCGAGAAGCTCGTGATGAGGCGTGCTTTTGAGAGCGGTTGCCCTACGGTCGTCTTGAGAGAGAACGGCTTTGCACAATATGAAAAGCCGCACGGAAAGGCCTTTGATGCCTGTGCTGAAGGAAAGCTCTTGCTGCTTGCCCCCTGGGAGCACCACACGGAGAAAAGGCTGATCTCGAGAGAGCAATGCCTCAACCTTAACAGGATGGCGCTGGCCATCAGCACCGACAGGCTGTAGGCAGGCGCGGAGCAGAAGGACAACGGCTCCTGCCCTAAAGGGCAGGCCACAGAACCACAAGAAACAACTGCAGACGGAGACAGGCAGGAGCGCTGAAAGAGGCAGGCGTAAGCGCAGACAGGCAAACGTGGAGCGCTAAGAGGCGTGCGGAGCATCTGAGGAAGAGCGGCGCTTAAAAAAGAGACAAGGGGGAAGAGCAACTGCTCTTCCCCCTTGTTGTCAGGCCTTTAGGCTGTTCGAAGACAACCTAAGATAAACCTTATTTGATCTCGATCTTTCTTCCGTTGACATTGGCCTCTTCCTTCTTGATCTTAGGAAGCTCAATGCTCAGGATGCCATCCTCCACCTTAGCGGAGATATGCTCTTTATCCACATCCTCCGGCAAGCTGTAGACCTGCTGGTAGTTGGTGTAAGAGAACTCGCGGCGCAGATAGTGCTCTTTGTGCGCTTCCTTGCCGTCCTCCTCGTGGTGCTCAAGCTTGTTCTCTATGGCAAGCTCAAGGTCACCGTCCTTGTTGAGCTCAATGCGGACGTAGTCTTTCTTGATGCCCGGAACGGCTACTTCCATGGTGTATTTATCAGGGTCTTCCTTCACGTTCACTGCCGGGGCAGTAGCGTTCACGCGACGAACACCGTTCAAGAAATTATCACTGAAATCGTTGTCAAACCAATCGTTCAATACTGGGAATAACATAGTCAAAACCTCCAATTATATTTTAATTTTATTTTCTTGTTATCATCTTGAAGCTCTTGATGAACTTCACCCTCAGTATTGCAACCTTTGTGCCTATTCGACCTTTCTGCCATAATGACAAGCGATGCAGACATTATGACACGTTTAAGTCCAGAAAGCCGTTTCTCCCGTGAAGACCATCTCGCCCCCGCATTTAGGACAGGTGTGATGATCCCACGTGACGATGCGACTGCTTCCACAGTTGAGGCACAGCCTTCCGGCGAGCCCGTTGAAAGACGGAGCGTTGTTGCCGATGATTCCCCCGACGACCAGTGGCTGGATGGTATGGCAGTCGGGACAGCTCACGCTCACGATATGTTGTCGCATGAACCCCGTGCCTTCATAGTCGTAGCACTCGTAGCCACATTGCTTACAGCGGTAAGTCTTTCTCTGCGCCATGGTTAAGCCTCGTCCTTCCTTAGCTCTTTTATCGCATCGATGACCTCCGTGGCCACGTCTTTCGCCCATCCCGCGTCCATTCCTACCTCCATGCGGATATACTCACGGTCCGGTTCCTTAGTCGTCAATACCAGTTGATATTGTCCCACGGTGTAAGGTGTGGCCATGTTGACGGTGGTCACGTCTGTGATGTTGTCTGTGCTCACGGTCTCACCGGCCACGACCATCATCCGTTTCCGCCTGTATACCAGGATGCAGCCGGCCGTCTCATTGCCGCGTGTGGCATCGGCGACAATACAGTCGTCGGGCTCGCCGTATTGAGCCGTTGCTTCTTCCAAAGAGAGCAGATGGCTGCTGTCGGTCTCATCTTTGTGCTTCTGCTTCCGATAGAAAACGATAGGAACGAAGAGGACAAGCGCAAAAAGCACAAAGGCATTGACCTGGACTGCAATAAGCAGGATCGCGACAACGGCTGCGATGGAGATAACGATTTCTGAGACAACGATTTCTTTCTTCATGATGATGGGGATATTATGGGATGCAGAACATGCGGGCGCTTGCCCTCTTGTCTTCACTGCTCTACCTTTTTATACAGCGCGTTCCACCACGAGGTGTCACCTTTGAGGTAACGTTGGAACCAGGCCATGATGGTGTTGTGCCACTTGATGCGCTTGTTGTAGTCGGTGATGTGGTGATCCTCGCCATCCACGACGACGAAAGCGGTGGGACGTCCGAGAAGTTTCAGGGCAGTGAACATCTGGATGCTCTCCCCGATAGGCACATTGTGGTCGGCACTGCCATGGAGGAAGAGGAGCGGCGTGTGGATCTTCTCAGCGTTGAAGAGCGGGCTCTGGTCGACATAGAGGTCTTTGCGCGTCCAAGGATAACTGCCGGCCATGGACACCTCGCTGTAGCTGTAGCCCCAGTAGCCCTCACCCCAGTAGCTGGTGTGGTCACTGATGCCGGCATGCGAGATGGCGGCAGCAAAAATGTTCGTCTGTGTCTGGAGATACTGTGTCATGAACCCACCGTAGCTCGCTCCGATGCAGCCGATATGCAGCGTGTCGGTGTAGCTGTGCTCGCGGCAGAAGGTTTTCGTAGCCTCAATGATGTCCTCGGCAACGCCTTTGCCGGCGGTGTTGACATGGCGGGAGGCAAACTCCTGACCGAAGCCTACGGCACCGCTGGGATTGACGACGAGCACCACATACCCCGCCGCGGCATAGACATGATGCGGATAGCGAGACTCTAAATAGCGGGAGGTGGGAGAACAGCCGCCATAGTAGTTGACGATGACGGGGTATTTCTTTGACTTGTCAAAATGGGGCGGGAGATAGTAGCGGCACCAGATCGTGTCACCGCGACTGTTGACAAAGGACCAGGGCTCGCAGTCGCCGAGCTCGATGTCTTTCATCCGCTCTGTGTTCAGGTCTTCGATGAGCGTTGACTTTCCGGTTGTCGTGTCGAGGGCGTAAAGGCGGTCGGTGTTGCTTGCGCTCTCGCCATACCACAGCACTTTCTTACCATTGTCGGCAGGAGAGACGGAGAACACAACATCTTCTGTATTGGGAATGCGTGTGATGACATCTGTCTTGGGGTCACACTTGTAGAGGTGGCAATAGTCCTTGTCGAGCGCCGTGATCCATATCGTACCGTCTGCCTTTGACCATACGTAGCGGTTGATGCAAGGGGCAAAGTTCTTCGTGAGTGGCTTCACCTGTTTTGAAGCAATATCGAAGAGATAGAGCTGGTTGTCCTCCATGCTTGGTATCCGCCCCTCCGGCAGATTCTTGCCGATCCCGCCCAGACATTCGGGCGATCCCTCTATGGCTATCTGCTTGCCGTCGGGTGAGAATACAGCCGAGGCGATGAAGCCGTCGTCCTTGACGAGACATTCTGGCTTGAGCGTCTGCAGATCCATCCTCCAGATAGAACAGAGGGTAGTGGGACGTGCGGTGAGACGCCGGCGCGCGGTGAGGAAAAGGATGTAACGACTGTCGCTGCTTATGTCGAGCAAGGACACATTATTGTATCCGAAGGTCAGTGGCTGCGTCACTCCCGTGCTAAGGTCATAGCGCAAAAGAGAAGTGCGGTTGCGCCATCCCGGCTGTCGGTCGTCGGGCTCTACGATCTGGTAAATATCCTTGCTTTCTTTGGGACCTTCGGTTACATGACTTAGTATCAGGCTCTTGCCGTCTGGTGTCATCTGCCAGCTGTCATCTTTCGGCAGTCCGTCGGCAAGAACGGTTTCACTGCCATTGTCGATCGAGATCCTGACGATCTGCCGCTTGCCGTTGTCGCCGGTGCGGTCTAAGAGCAGGTCATCGCTTCCCGGATAGAACCGGAGGTAAGAGGTGCTCGTGCGGACAATCTTGTTGCCGTCGAGGTCTCTCACGATCCACGTCGTTGATGTCTTTCCGCCGTCTTGCGTATCAAAATGTCCCTCAATAGAATAACGTCCGTCGTGGGAGAGGCTTATGCCCCACAGTTGTGTGCCGTTGAGCACGTCCTTGACCGTGTAGAGACGCTTGGCACCCGGCTGAAGAACCGTCAGCGCGGCATCATGGTCTGTGCTCAACGTCACCTTTGGCTTCGCCGCCCCACTGCCTTTGAGCAAGGTGCTGATGACGAAGTGGTGCGTGCCCGGCTCGAGCGTCATGTCTTTGCCGTCGGTCTCCGTGCCGTCCACGTAGATCTTGCTTGTTTTCAGGCCGGCGACGCTAAGGGTGGTTTTGGTGTAGGCGGTTGTCTGGGCATCAAAAGACAGGGACGCAACGGAGAACGGCGCACTTGACTGGAGCTTCTCCCCGGCGGAGAAGGTCTTGCCGCCATCGGTCGTCAAGGGGCTGCTCAGCAGCGATTGCTCGTCGAAAGCCTTGCCGTTGATGTCCACACTGTCTATCATGACAGGACGCTGCAAACGCACGGGGCCTGCAAGTTGAAACTTCTCAATGACGTGGTTGCCGGCCAAACTCGGGAGACTGGCAACTGACAAGAAGATAAATGACGAAAAGAGTTTGTTCATAAGCCGTATTGAAACGTATGTCGTTAATGTTTTGAATCATTTGTTGCTAAACAGCTACAAATTTACACAATATGTCGCATACTATTGGCTTCTGTTAAGTGAATAAATACAAAAATACTACAGAAGCAAACATTGAAACACGATGGGCGGACTTCGGTGAAGTGTGGTATTTATTATTTAAGATTCGTCGAACGTACGACAAATGTAATAAAAGCGGCAGGCCTTCTTTCGTCTTGAAAATGACGAGAAGAGAACCTGCCGCTTGCTTAATGGCTTTTTATGTAATCAATAATCTATTCTTACATGTTTTTCAGCACGTCGTGCACTTTTTCCTTGTATCCTGACAGTCTCAGCGAGGCAGTGCCTTTTATGTCACGGATAGAGGAGCCGACCTTAAAGGTATAATTGCCGGCATCGGCGACCCATGAACTCTTTTTGGTTACAAAGGACGCAAGGTCACGCTTGTCGATAGTCATTGTCAGGGTCTCGCTTTCTCCCGGTTGCAATGATCGGGTCTTGGCAAAAGCCTTTAGCTCCACAGCGGGCTTCTCTACGCTGCCCTTGGGCGCAGTGACATACACCTCGGCGACCTCTTTGCCTGCATACTTGCCCGTATTGGTGATGGTCACCGATACCTTGACTTTGTCACCCTCGGCTTCTGCTGTTACATGACTATAATTGAAGGTAGTGTAACTCAGTCCATAACCGAAGGGGTAGCTGACCTCCTTGTTGAATGTGTCGAAATAGCGGTAGCCGACATAGATTCCTTCCTTGTAGATGGTGTAACCGTAGTTGCGCTTGTCCTTGTATTTCGACTGATCGCCCTCCACCGTATAATCGGACGAATTGGCGGGGAAATCGTTGGAAGAAGCAGCATCCTGATAGCGCGCGGGCCATGTCATCGGCAGTTTGCCCGAGGGTGTCAGTTTGCCGGAGAGTAGTTCGGCAACAGAGTTTCCTACTTCCTGTCCGGGTTGCCAAGGCACCAGGATGGCATCCGGTATGCTCTTCCACGAGGCTGTTTCGATGACTCCGCCGACATTCAGTACGACAATTACCTTCTTACCCTGAGCATGGAACGCATGAGTTGTTTTATCCAACATTTCTTTCTCATTTTTGGTAAGGTTGAAGTCTTCTGCCGTACGGTCTTGTCCCTCACCTGAAAGGCGCTGAAGCACGATGACGGCGACATCGTCCTTTTCTGCCGCTTGTGCGGTCTGCTGATCGGATGGTACGACTTCAGCAGCTACCGGCACAGGCATCCACCATAGGATGTTCATTGCTTTCACGGCTGAGTCGTGTTTTTCCAATAGTTGTGTGTAGGTGTCGATCATCGACTCATCAACGTTATAGCCCTCGTTGCGTAGCCCTTCGACGATAGAAACGGTGTACCTTCGGTTGACATTGCCTGATCCTGTACCACCTGCTATGGGACGGTAGCCGGCAACGCCGAAGAGTGCCACGTTCTTGACATTCTTCGAGAGAGGCAGCACGCCGTCATTCTTCAGAAGCACCGTACCTTCGGCAGCCGCATTGCGGGTAACGAGGGCGTGAGCTTTGAGATCGGGGTCATTCTTGTACTGAAAGCCTTTGAAATGTGGGGTCTTGACAATGTAACGAAGCATGTTGCGCACGCATTCATCTAAATATTTTTCATTGAGCCGACCGCTCTTCACCGCCTGCTCGATATCCTCAATGTCGTCCTCGCCACCGGGCTCAATGAGGTCGTTTCCTGCCTCGATATTGGCAGCACGGTCAGCTAAGCCGTTGAAAGCAGACAGCCCAACCTTGCCCGGATGCGGACGGCGGATAGGGTCGCGGCCACCACCCCAGTCGGTCATCACGATACCTTCATATCCCCACTCATCTCGGAGAATGGTTGTCAGCAGATCACGGCGCTCACTTGTCATCTTGCCGTTGACCTGATTATAAGAGCTCATGGCTGTCCAGGGCTTCGACTTCTTGATGGCAATCTCAAAGTTCTTCAGATAGATCTCACGGGCAGCACGCTGGCTGACAATAGCGTTGTTGCCCAGTCGGGCGGTCTCCTGGTTGTTGAAAGCAAAGTGCTTGATGGAGGTGCCGACCCCCTGGCTCTGTACGCCGTTGATATAGGCGGCTGCTATGTTGCCTGCTAAGACAGGATCCTCGGAATAGTATTCAAAGTTGCGGCCGCAGAGCGGGTTGCGCTGGATGCAGACCCCGGGAGCAAGGAGAACATCAACTCCATAGCGGTGTACCTCGTCACCGATAGCGGATCCAACGTTTGCCACGAGACGGGTGTTCCAGGAGCTGGCCAGGCAGGTGCCGATGGGAAAATGTGTACAATAATAGGTGTTGCTGTCGTAGGGGCGTGCAGGCTCAACACGCAGTCCGGCCGGTCCGTCAGCCAAAAGTGTATAGGGAATGCCTAAACGGGGAATGCCGATGGTGGCTCCGGCAACACCACGTACGACATCGGCATATTTGCCGCCTTGCGACTGGTCAGCGGCCCGGTGAGTTCCTACACAGAGCAGTACTTTCTCGTGTAGCGTCATGGCTTTGACAATCTCGTCGATGTTGTTGGCGTTGAGTTGTGGGGGCGTTTGAGCTGTTGTGACCGTCAGGGTACCTGCGATTAGCAGTAGGGTGGTCAATGTTCTTTTTCTCATGTCTTATCGTTAATTTTTTATTGTTATCTTGTTGGTTCCGCCGTGTAACAGCGCCTTCTTTCCCTTCCATAACAGTCGGCCGGAGACTTGGTCCGGCAATGTTATGGTAGCAGAGAGTTGTCCGTCTTTCGCATCGTAGTCTACGGTGATATTACCGTGGGGTGTGGGCATTGTTCCGCCGATCTTCTGGATATCGCCGAGATGCGGACTGATGGCGACGCGAGAGAAACATGGGCCGTCGCTGTCGATGCCGAGCACGGTGCGTAAGAACTCAATATTGGGACTGGCGCCCCAAGCATGGCAGTCGCTGCGCGTGGAGTTGACATCGGATGTCTCGCCACAGGTGGTCAGACCGAGCTGCAGATACTGGTGCCAAACACCTAACCATTTCAGATAGTTGTCGCCGAGTCCTGCCTTTACCATGGCCTGGTAGGTGTAGTACTTGAAGTAGATAGAGGCCGGGGCGAGATGATATGAGGTCTTTACGTTTGCTTCTTTTCCTGTTACTGAGCCAGCTTCGATCATCCGTGCAATGGACAAAGTCGCTGAATCCGGTACGGTACCCGTGAGAATGGCGAGTGCGTTGGTGTGTTGTGAAAAGACATTGCGGTCGCTCCGGTCGGAAAAGAGTCCTGCCTCCGGTCGCCAGTATTGCTTCAGAATGGATTGTTTCAGCCGACTGGCTCTCAGCCGATAGACTTCGGCCAGAGCGTCCATCCCTATTTGTTTTTCCAGGTCGGTTGCCATCTGGTAAGCATAGAGAAGCTGGAAGTCCAACACGGCACTGCAGCCGTCGGCTCCCGGCTGTGCCACACCGTATTTCCAGTTCGCGTCGTTGTCCACCCAGTCGGTGAAGTTCCACCCGGGCAAGTCCCTGAGTCGTCCGTCGTCACTTTGATAACGATGGAAGTAATCTAATATTGTTCGCTCAACAATGAGTTTTGATCTCAGAAAGTTGGTGTCGTTGCCATACATCATATAGTCGTGCATCGTATATATATAATGTAGGGCGTAGGGTTGGATCCATTGTTCGATGGAAGCCGGATAGCGGCTCTGTGTCACCCCGTTGGCGGTGCGGCTCCAGTCTCCGGCATCGAGAAGTTGCCTGACGAGACGGTCGTCGGCGGTCATGTACAGCGTGACGAGTGCTTGAATGCGCGAGTCACCGAAATATTGCATCTGCTCATAGTAAGGACAGTCCATGTAGGTCTCTATGGCGCAGAGCCGTGCCGTGCGCCATCCCATTTGGAAGATCTGGTTCAGATCGTTGTTATTGGTTGTGATGCTGGCGGTCTGTTGAAAGGGATATCCCGTGAAGGTGCCATAGATGTCGTTGAGCGTCAGCGACTGTTCGGCTGTGGTGATGGTGAGCACCACGTAGCGGTAGGTCCTCCACAGGAGGGTCGTGAACACCTGGTCAGCCAGACCGTTGCTGATGATGGTGTCTGTACGTCCTATGAAGACTTTGCCTTTGATGTCATTGCGGTTTCCTTTTGATGGCGTTTCCATCAAGGAGTGTGGCTTGGATTCATAGAAAGCCTCTGTGTAGCCGATGGCTATTTTACTGTTGTCACCGCCACTGAATTTCAAGGTGACATAGGCGTTGGTTTCTGCTTTGTTGTCGATGATGACCGTCGCCGTAGTGTGGGCAGGGATGGTAATGGGAGCCGTCCCTTTGAGAAAGCCGCTGCCGACTTTGACGTTCTTTGATTCCCGCACTTCAGCCATTCGCTCCAAACGAAGTTCCCGCTGTGGCAGTTCCGACTTCTTCATCATCCACCCGGGATAAGTTCCGAACGCTCCCGACTGATTTATGTAATTGGGACCACTGATCACGGTCGCTTTCTTCCATTCAGTGTCGTTCGTTTGCGAAGATATGGAGAAGTGCTTGTCAACGCGCTCTCCTGGACCGGCCGCATAATACCCGGGAACTTGAACGGGCACAGGACGGTAGCTCTTGTCTTCTATGCATCTCCATTGGGAGTTGGTGTTGAAGACAGCCGCAGCTTTGTCGACGCCCCGCATAAAGAATCCAGTTCTGTAGGTCATGTTGGCTACTGCCCGGTCTTGTCCTTCATTCCATATCAAGGCCACAATCTTATTGTTGCCCGCATGAAGGTGAGGAGCAAGATCTACTTCCTCGTAGTTCCAGTGCTTGATGTCGCTACGAGCTGGACCTATGGAGACGATTTGGTCATTGACAAAAAGCTTATAACGGTTGTCGCCCGAAACCCAGACACGCATGGGCTGGGATATGCTTGAAAGCACAACCTCCTGTTTGAAGACATATACACCATAGTTTCTGTCACCTGCCCCAGGCACAGCTATCCAACCCTCAGAGGGGGCTGAATATTGTGCTGAGGCCATCAGTGAACAGAGAAAGATGGTGAAAAACACCAAAATTCTACGTATATGCACAGTTATCTGTCTTTCCAGTTATCACGCTTCCATTGATAGTAGTCTTGCCAGAACTCAAGCTTCTCGCGGTTGGGCACAGCGATGATGTCGCATTTGTTGTATTTGAAGTGCATCACTGTGGTCTTGTCCTGGTTGTAGAGCGGCCACGTTAGGAGACTCTTGTCTGATCCGTCGCCGTTGGGATTGCCATATTTAGCGAAGTTGGTCCAATAGGTGATCATCTTTTCGGAGAGCTCTTTGGCCTTTCCTGTCAGTGGTTGGAGGAATAACGGCTCCCCGAACACATAATCCATGTCTGTGCCATGGCCTGCGCCGCGTGCCTTGAACTTCGGTCCGCCAAAGCAATAAGGCTGCATCTGGTCGAAATAATAAACGAAGACGTTAGCGTGTCCATGCTCCTGCTGCAGGCGCTCCCAGGCGAACGATGGCCAGGCGAAGGCAGTCTCCCGGAACTGGTCGGCCTGAGCATAAAAGGTCTCTTCCTCCGTGGCAGCGGGGTAAAGCTGCAGCACGCGGTCGGCCCATCTGCCATATACTTTTCTGACCTGGGCTTCATAGTCGGCGACCTTGACGGGACGAACGAACATCGTTCCCTCATCCGAGTTGGTTCCGATGATGACATTCACGTCATTGAACTTTCCTTGCTCATACAACTTATATTGATCGCAGAGTACCACATTGTCCACACACGGCCAAAAGCCTCCGACACCTGTCGTTGCAGGGTCGTTGACCAGTTTCGCAGCGTCTATCTTACGCATTTCGGCGAGGCTGTTAGCGCCCATTCGATGCATGAAATTGAGGCCATGCGCCTCAGCACCTTTCATGTCCCTGTTCCCATCATTGTTGAAGCGTACGCTGTCTGTGGGGCAGAAGTTGCCGCCACTCTCAGAGATAGCCCCCTGAAAAAGACCTCTTGCCATGGGTGAGCCGCAGAGCATGCTCACGGAAATGGCACCTGCTGATTCGCCGAATATCGTCACTTTGTCAGGATTTCCGCCGAAAGCCGCAATGTTGTTCTTTACCCATTTCAGACCGAGAATCTGATCCATCAGTCCATAGTTGCCTGAAGTATGGGTCGGTGATTCCGCCGACAGCTCGGGCAGGGCGAGGAAGCCAAGTGCTCCTGTGCGGTACTCGATGCTTACCACGACGACCCCCCGGTCCACGAGGTGCTTGGGGTTTATCATGGCTGTGCCTGTGATAAAGCCTCCGCCATGGATCCAGACCATGACGGGAAGGTTCTCGCCGGCACGTTGAGCCGGAGTCCAGATGTTGAGGTAAAGGCAATCCTCTGAGATGTCAAACTTGCGGGGATCGCCCGGGTTTTTCGGTTGCATGGGTGCGGCCTTCGGCTTTGTCGCTTTCAGGGTTCCTTTCCAAGCCTTTGCCGGTACCGGAGCCTTCCAGCGCAGCTCGCCTACTGGTGGCAAGGCATAAGGAATGCCATAATAAACAGCAAGATTACCTTCCTGGAATCCTGCGATCTTGCCTTGTGCCACTTGGGTCTTTGTAAGTGGCTTGTTGCTTGCTGCTGAAAGATTGCAGCAGATCAGAGTCATTGCCATAGCGACAAGCATCTGTACGAATGATCTTGTATGCTTTTTCATGATTAAGACATTGTTATCGTTTCAACCGTTTGCGAGGCTAAACGTGGCCCGGAGAGGCTGTCGGTGACTGTAGTCGCTAAGCAGACGAAAGATTCTAATCCTGCCAGCCGAACCTCGCAAGGGATGAACTTGTTTCTGAATGTTGTATATGTTTGATCTTTCTTAGTGCCTGACCGCCGTCTGTTTTAGAGGCTGGCGGTCGGATGGACTTCTTAGAAATTGATGTGTGTAGCTAACTCTACGGTGAACGGCCGGATGTAGCTGCCAGACATGAGATAGTGGTCAAACTGTGATGTCTCTGTCACGAGGTCTGCAGAGGCGATAGAGCCGCTCGCTCCTTTCTGATTGAAGAGATTGACAAACTGCAGGCCGAAATTGACGTGATTGTTAAGTTTATAATCAACTCCTGCAAAGGTTTCCCAGCGTCCCTTGAAGTAGAGGGAGTTGGTACGGTTGATATACTGCTTGCTCTGGTAACGGAAGCTCGCCCATACGCGGAATTTAGAGAACATATAGCTTGGGTCGAGCTCTACGATAACTTTGCTCACGCCCGTTGTGTAGTTGTCGGAGAAGCTGTATTCGCCCTTCGTGCCGTCGCTGAACGTAGCAGAGAGATCAAAGTCCTTGAACTTCGGGCTCTGAAGTGTCAGCAGGCCATGAAAGTTGAAGCCTTTGAACGGAGTGAGCACAACGTCTGTGGTCCATCCAGTGGTCTGCACTGCGTAAGCAGTGGGAAGCGTTGCAACCTCGTTGGGGTTATTGGGATTGGTAAACTGAACGTTTCGCTGGTAATTGGTCTTCTTGATGTAAGAAAACTGTGATACCAATTTCATCCATGATGTATTCCAGAAGAGTCCGGCGTTGCCAAAGTAAGTGTTGATGGCATCGGTGTTCGGCATGTTAGAGCCTGCAAAGTTGGGTGAGCCAGCCGCTTGTTTCGTATAGATACCCTCGAAGAGGATACCAAATCCTTGTGCTATCGTGTAGCGGCCACTGAATGCTACCGCAGGAAGGAAGAACTTGTGATTCTGCGGGGTGAGGGTGGCGTCCTTAAGCGTCCAGCCCGTGGTGCGCATATTCTCGGGATGCGCGATTTCCGTGCCTGCCGTGTTGCCCCAAGCCATGGCGTTACGTCCGCCGAGCTTGTAGTATTCGAGTCTGATGCCACCCGAGAGCCAAAGGCGGTTGGTGACCTGCCAGTCGTCGGAAGCATAAAGGGCGGTCTTGAGCTCATTCATGTCGTAATATTCTCCACCTACATTCCAGGCAAACGACTGTTGCCCGCCAAGGTTCAGCCACACCGGGTCTTTCTCCACCGTATGGGTGAACATAGCCGAGCTGTTGTCATCCTTTGGCAGCATCCACCAGATGTTTGCACCTAAGCGCCAGGAGTGAGCCCTGTTTTTGCCCTTCAGCTCTGCGGTGTTGTACCATGCACGCTCCTGTCCGTTATTGCCCATCATGTATCGGGTCTGATAGTTGCCGGTGAAGATGTCGCCTGCTTTGTGGTCTTTGTCAGGGGCGGCATATGTAAATCCGCTTGTAGCTGTTGCCTGACCGATGCCGGCGAGAGACATGCCGATATAATGCACGTTTGCATAGTGATATTTGGAACTGTAGCTCAGCGTGAGGTTTGGCTTGAAGTTATAGTCAAGAGTATAGGTCAGATCCTGACTCATGGCCGTGTTCTTCCTCGATACACGCTTCATTTCGCCGGTCACGACATCCATGTATGTGAGCTGCTGGTCTGCAGGAATATAGCCATCCTTCCCGAGCGAGAAGCCGGGAAACTCATCTACGCTTCCGTCGGTGTTGTAATAGAACGGGCCATTGCCTTCAGAACGGTCTACGAGAGAGCTATATTTATAGATGAGGCTCATCTGGCCTTTATTGTTGGCGAAGGTCTTGGTCAGCGCGCCACGGAACTGTCGCATGTTCTGTTGCAGATCAACGTCGGCAAGGTGATTATTGCCCCGGTCATGGTTGACATAGGCCGATACGGCGTAGCTCCAACCTTTGGCTATAGGGCCGGCGAGCGTGACATCGAAGCGTTGCAAGCCATGAGAGTTGAGGGTATAGTCGGCTAACCCCATGAAACGGTTGCCACCTGTCCTCGACTTACAGTCGATGACATAGTTGATGGCGCCATTGGTGATGGCATTTTCCGAAAGAGAGCTCATGCCTACACGGCTGTACTGTGGGCTGCCTGCCCAATAGAAAAAGGGAAGCATAGGCCACCATGTCCATGATAAGGGGCTGCCGTCCTCGTAGATCGTAGCAGATATTTCTGCCGGGAGACCGATATTGATCTGGCGGGGTTGGTTGTCGGCTGACGCATTGAGCATCACGTTTCGGTTCTTTACTTCTTTACCATTAGGCACCGAATCCTTTTGGATGTCATCTTGAGCGAGGACTGGAAGAAAGGTTGTCAGCCCTAAGGCTGCCATCAGAATTTTTTTGTATTCATTGTTTTTAGATTATAAATGTTTTGTGATTATTGTGCAGCTTGTTTCTGTTTTCGGGGGCAAAGTTAAGCCTTCTTAATTGTTCTTTGTTAACTTGGCATTCAGATAGTTTGCACAAGTGTACATTTAAGTTGATCATTAATACGAATTTTTGATTGTCTTGCTGAACAATGATGCATTAACTTATTATATACCAAAGTGTTATTAATAATAAATTGTCTGTGTTTACTTCTTTGTCTTATGGTGGGTAGATATTAGAAAAAAGTCAAGGGAAATCATGGAAGGCAGAGAAATTATCATTATCTTTGCAAAAACTTAGTATGGAAAAGTCTCTTTATATCTTGCTTCCTATTATCCTTATGTTTGTCGTAGGATGCAGCCGCCATAGCATCAGCCCCAGCGATGGCGGTAAGGTGTCATTTTCTTCATCTCTCAGTAGTAATACAGTGTCATCGATACAACGTGATTCCTTGGGCTATTTATGGATAGGCACAGACAGAGGCATTAGCATCTTTGACGGAACAAACTACAGACAACTGAGACACGACCGTTTGGATACGGCTTCGCTCCGATCCGACAATGTGCTGAAAATCTATCGTGGCAATGCTCATATGTGGGTGATGACGGATCAGGGAATAGATTGTTATGCGGGCAATGGCAGGTTCGTGCATTATCACAGCAATGCCGTGTCATCGAGAGCTTCTTGTATGATAGAGCGTAAAGACGGACGTGTAATCGCTCTCTTCGGTAATGAGCTTTGCGAGCTTGATGGATTGACATTCAAACGTAAGCTGAGCATTGCGGGAACGTTTCATGGGTTTGATGGGGCAATTGTTGATGACCACAGCGGGCGGCTCCTTATTAATTCGAATCAAGGATTATTCCTTGTTGACAAGGACCTGACAAAGTCTGTCCTCTTTCTGAAAGGAAACAATAATGTCGTTTGTGCCGACTCGGAAACTGTTTGTCATTTGTCTTTCACGCAGGGCATTGTGTATCTTCGCCGTAAAGATTTCTCGATCCTTTATCGTTCTGGAGAGAGCATGCCTGTTGTAGCCAACAGCGCTGTCTTCTGGCATGGCGAGGTTATCTTTTCCGGCAATGACGGACTCTACCGAATTACCCATCATGGTAACGATCATGCCTATACTGTAGAATCTCTTCCTGCTGATATCACCCACGACTCCAACCATCAGTTTATCAAAACGATGTATGCCGATCCGAAAGGTGACTTATGGATCGGGTATATCATGCGTGGCTTAAGACATCTTCAGAATATGGAAGCCTGGCACAGGCGCTTGGCGACAGACAAGGCTTTTAAGCAAGTCGTCGGCAAGGCCGTTGTGGGAGTCGTTTCCGGAAATAATGGGGAAGTGTGGGGCGCGTTGTCCAATGACAGCATTTTCCACATTGACGGGCATACCGACAGCGTTGTGGCTTTACCTTTAGCTGGTCTAATGCCCATTCACTCTCAGCAGCATATTAAAGGTATCGCTTTTTCTGCCGGAGAATTCTGGGTCGTGACGACCTCCAATATCTTTGCCTTGCACTTCGACAATGGGATCAAGTTGGACGAGTTTTATGATGCAGGACTCTTCCTGAGTGATGTTTGCGGGCGGCATATCTCCATACCGAATGGCTTGGTTGTCATGGCAGGTATCGACCGGCTTATAGTTTTTGATGCCTTGCATAGAAAAGAAGAAGTTAAAGATATCCGTGTGGCTTCCAACAGGCTTCCGGTAGCATGGCAAATAGGGGACTTTACAGTAACGGCAAAAAAGTTGGTGGGCGTGAACTTCAGTTCCGTGTCTAATGTCATTGCGGGCAACAACCATATATTAATCAGTGAGGGCCTGAATGCTTGGAAATCGATCAATTTGCTGACAGGTAAGGTTATGGACACCTCACTTCCTTTGAATGCCAATATTATTTCTTCCTCTTATCAAGGTTCCCATCTTTTTTTAGGCACCGATGCCGGCTTATATGTCTATGAGCCTTACCAGAACCGTCTGACCTCAGTCAGCGGTTTTTCGGGGAAGGTTATCAACAACATATCTTCATCAGCAGATGCTGGTGCTTTATCGACAATGATGATGACCATAGGCGGCGAGATTGTTGCTTATGATGCTACCTCGCATCATCAGCAGGTCGTTTGGAAAGGAACAGACAGTGATGACTTTCAGCCCTCGATGTTGGCCCTCTTGCCTGGCAGTCGTATCCTGGCTGCTACAAGCAAGGGATTACAGCTGTTTCATGTTGCTTCTCCCAAAGAACATGTCTTTCCTCCGGCTGTCCATCTTGAAGCCATTGATGTTCTGATGCCCAAGGATAAGGTTAAAGGCACCGGTTTGTTTGATATTGATTCAAGTTCAACCGTAGTCCTGAGCCATACTCAGAACAATTTTAAGATACGCTATGCAGCCATATCGGAAAGGCTGGCAGACAATTATACCTACCGCTATAAGCTTGACGGTTATGACCTACAGTGGCGTGAGAGCAATGGCAGCGGTGAAGCAGCATACAATGAAGTTAGTCCGGGTAGCTATCGCTTCATCGTAAAGTGTATTGACCGCATGCACCCATGGATAAGCCGTACGTCGTCAGTCTTGATCCGCGTAAAGCCGCATCCTATGTTGTCAAGTGCTGCATTTTGTGTCTATGCCATGCTTCTCCTCATCTTTATTTATATATTCAACAGGATGTACCTCCGCATGCGTATGGTGCGTATCAATGCTGTTACGTCAGAGCGGGAGCGGCAGCATGAGCAGCATGTCAGCAAGATGAACATGGACTTCTTTGCCAATATCTCACATGAGTTTCGCAATCCGCTGACCATGATCTCCGGCCCGCTTGCAATGTTAGGCAAGGCACCTGAGCTGTCAAAACAGTCGGCCAATCTCGTAAGAATCGTCATGCAGAGTGCTACCATTATGCGGAAGCTCGTAGGCCAGATGCTCGACTTCCGGGAGCTTGAAGGTGGTGCCATGCGATTGTCTGTGAGCAGGACGGATGTGGCAGCTATTGTTGCAGACTATGGGCATCATTATGAGTTGACAGCGGTGGAGAAGGGAATCAGAATCGTTCTCCAGGGTACCGACCGTCCTTTGATTATGTTTGCCGATGAGGATAAGGTCATAAAGGTCTTTGACAATCTGCTGACCAATGCCATCAGGCACACACCCCAGAATGGTGTTATTACGGTGACTCTTAAGCGCCTTAACGACAGCATGGTGCTGAGCGTAGAGAACAGCGGGAACCAAATACCAGAGACTCAAATAAGAAGAATCTTTGAACAATATTATCGCCTGGACGATACCGTCGCGACATGGGGTGCCGGGTTGGGACTGCACTATGTCAAAAATCTGGTGACGCTTCATCATGGGCAGATAGCCGCAACAAATACGGACACTGGTGTCTGCTTCACGGTATCATTGCCTGTAGATGAGGCCGCGTATACTGAAAAAGAGAAGGTGTCACGCCATCAAAACATAAACAGCTATGACATGAATGGAGAGGGGGAAGACGAGGATATCCTGCGGCCTATACATCATGAGGAGCCCGGTCTGGCACCGGAGGATAGCCAGCCTCGACTGCTGATCGTGGAAAAGGATATCAATACGGCTTTCTTCCTGCGTCACCTCTTTGAAGCCAAGTACAAGGTTTTCAACAGGTATGAAGGAGCGAAGGCTTTCAATGATATTGATGAGATCAAACCGGATATCATCATCTCTTGTGTTTTGCTTGACGATATGTCGGGGCTGGATTTGTGCAGGAGGCTGCGCGGCGACAAGCAATACAACGAGCCTTTTATCTTCCTCACGACATGCGCCGGCGGTGACCAACAGGCGGCTGGCATGAAGGCCGGGGCGGACTATTATGTTACGAAGCCATTCAATCCGGATTATCTTCAAGAAGTGGTCGGAAAAGCATCGGACAACGCACGCGCTTACGAAGCTTTGCTGAGACAGTTGCCACAGCGGCAGACCGCAAGGAATGACCATGAACTGTCGAAGAGAGACAGAGACATCCTGCGTATCACTCAAAAGTTTATGAAGGAAAACATGGGCACCAGTGAGCTTGATGTGAATAAATTGGGACGCAAACTTCTGCTTAGTCGCACGAAGCTTTATGAGAAGATAAAAGCGCTTACCGGCAAAACTCCCAATGAGCTCTTTAGAGTTTACAAACTCAATTATGCTGCATCTCTTTTGAAAGAAGGCAAACTTAATGTTACCGAGGTAGCCTCTCAGGCGGGCTTCTCTTCGGTTGCCTTTTTCTCGCGCTCTTTCAAAAAGCATTTTGGTGTCAGTCCGAAGGATTATAGTTGAAAATGTTCATCTTAATAATAAAGTTAAACAGAATGATGAAAACACAACATGTATTAGCTTTGCTTGCCCTTTTCTTCTCTTTAGGGGCAATGGCACAGTCTGGTCCGCAAGTGACCTATCGTGACGGAACCATAGAAGGTATCGATTCCTCCGGCGTGAAGATTTTCCGCGGCATTCCTTTTGCTCAGCCGCCGGTGGGCAACCTGCGTTGGAAAGCGCCACAGCCAGTGAAGGCTTGGACCGGTGTACGACCGGCAAAGGCTTTCGGTCCCGATCCCATGCAGCAAAACATCTTCGGGGACATGAAGTTTGAAGGCAACGGCAAAAGCGAAGACTGCCTCTACCTCAACGTCTGGACTCCGGCCAGGGCAATGGACGAAAAGCTTCCGGTGCTTATCTATTTTAATGGAGGCGGCCTCGTGGCGGGCAGTGGCTCGGAGCCTCGCTACCAAGGTCTGCGTCTGGCACGTCGCGGCAACATCATCGTCGTCACGGCCAATTATCGGGAGGGCATCTTCGGGTTCTTCTCCCTGCCCGAATTGTCGAAGGAAGGCTGTCATGGCAACCAAGGCTGGCTTGACCAGGCGGCAGCCATCAAGTGGGTGAAAGACAACATTGCTGCTTTCGGCGGTGATCCCAATCGTATCACCATCAACGGCGAGTCGGCTGGTTCTCAATCGGTCTGTGCCCTGACAACCTCACCGTTGTCGCGTGATCTCATCAACGGCTACATGTGCTCCAGTGGTGCCATCGTCTCCAATGCCACACCGGTCAGTCTGAAGGAGGCTGAGCAGAAAGGAACGGAATGGGCCAGGAAGAACCATTTGAAGAAACTCAGCGACATGCGCAAGCTCTCTGCTGAAGAGCTGAGTAAACTCAGCGGCAATGTCTTCGGCGAGGGTACGAAATGTATTGACGGCATTTTCCTGACCGAAGACCCCAACAAGGTCATCAGCGAGGGCCGGCAGTCGCAGGTTCCTTGCCTGTTGGGTAACAACAATGGTGAACTGCCGATCGCAGCCTTTGCTGCGGGCAAGGCTCCGACGATGGCGGGCCTCAGCGCTGTTGTTGCCGGTTATTTTGGTACAGATGCCAATACCATTTACGACCTCTATGATATTCATACGGACGCCGACCTCTTGGGTGAAAAGGGAGTAGCGCTCGGCGGTGACATGTTCATCGCCTATGCCACGTGGAAATGGGCTGACATGGTGCGTCAGAGCAGCAAGGCACCTGTATACCGCTATGTCTACTGTCATCCGCGCCCGAACATGCAGCTCAAGGGCAAAGCACCCGGACTCGCCGGTGGTACGGTTGATGTCAAAGACGATGCTCCCCGGCAGCCTGCTGCCACGACGGCTATCCATTCTGCTGACATTGAGTATGCGATGGGTAACCTTTCGACAAACACGGCCTTCCCGTGGACAGCCGACGACTATGCCACCTCTGAGATCTTTCAACAGATATATATCAACTTTGTCAGGAACGGCAACCCCAATGGCCCCGGACTCCCGCAGTGGGACACCTATAACCATAATGGCGACGTGCCGCCGGTGATGCTTATTGACACCAATACGCGCCAGGTGAAGAATGCGAAAGTTTACAATCGTTACAAGCAGATTGATGCTTTCATACATCGACCATAATGCACGGACCGACCCTGCACGCATGAACCGTGTACGCATGTACCCTTACGCATCGATTTTTTTCCTAAGAACGTATCTTCAGCAGGAAGGCCTTACGTTGTCAGGCAAAGACCTTTGAAAACTTATAGATAAGCTTCTCTTTTTCTTTACAAAAAGTAAAAAGTCAGGACAATGAAAATGTGTGAAAGAGAAAGCGAAAAGGGCGTATGAAAGCCGAAGAACAGGGGAAAAAGGGTAGGAGACTGGGCATTTTAAGTTCTTGTCACCGACCTTTAACGTTTAGGTCATTGGCCTAACGGTTAAATGTCGGCGACCTAACGGTTAAATGTCGGCGACCTAACGGTTAAATGTCGGTGACTTAACGGTTAAATGTCGGCGACTTAACGGTTAAATGTCGGCGATTTGAAGGTTCTCGAAACGCCTCCTAAAAGCCAATAATATATAACGCGTTGATTAATAGCTATTTATCAACTCGGCTCAAGAATCGCTTCTTTTCGGCCAAACACTCATTCGTTTGAAAAGAAGCGATTCTCAGTGGGGGTTGCAAAAAATAAATCTTTACGTTTAGCGCTTCGCTCAATATCATCGTCTGCCACATATTGTCTCAATATATCACGGCAAAGATATTGAGCGTTCATACACATCCGATCAGCTTTATTTTGACAGATGATAGGTTCCTTCCGTATAGTCTTTGCTCGTAGTCTCTCCGGGGAGAGTGACCGTAGCTGTAGCGTCTTTGGGCACGGTAAAGGTCCAGTACCATTTGTCGCCTTTATATTTCCAATTGCTGCTGATTGTTCCGGCAGCAGAATGGTAGGTAGCATTGAGATATCCCAGTCGCTTGTCGGGTATGGGCTTCATGATGATGTGCTTGAACCCCGGCTGTTCGGGATCGGCTGCAATACCGGCAGCGGTCTCCCAGATCCACTGACCGACACATCCATAGGCGTAGTGATTGAAGCTGTTCATGCCACTCGGACCCATTCCTTTGTCTTTCATGTAACTGTTCCAACGTTCCCACATGGTTGTGGCCCCGTTGTCTACAGAGTAGAGCCAGCTTGGATTCTTACGCTGGAAGAGAAGTTCATAAGCAATATCGGACATACCGTTGTCTGTCAGCGTCTGCATCAGAATGGAGGTACCTAAGAAGCCGGTTTGCAAACAGTTGTCATGCTCCTTGAAATTATCACGCAAGCGGCTGAGCATCCTTTCTCTGGACTCTCCTTCAACAAGGTCGTTCTTCAAGGCGAACAAGGCAGGTGTCTGCATGCTGTTGAGAATGTCGCAGATGAAGTTGCCGTCCTTGTCAAGAAAGTTTTGTTTCAAGAAGTTGCGTGCCGATTGCAGCATCTGCTCATACGGTGTCCCGTCTCTGCCGGTAGCCTTTGCCATATCGCGCATCATGGCGGCATCGATCGCCCAATAAGAAGCGCTAAGATAGTTCCAATAGACAAGTGCGTCAGCTTTCAGCACACTTCTCCCATTTTCATCTCTTGCAAACGCTCTGCCGCTGCAGCTCTCCAAAGGTTCATAGCTGAGCCAGTCGGCCCACTGGTAATTGCCGTTGTCCTTTCGGTTGGCAAGGGCATCATATTTTGTGCGGTTCACCAATGACATGAATTTGTTCATCGATTCCCAGTTCTCATTGATGATCTCTTTATCGCCAAACTGTTTCCATATCGTCCAGGGCACGATGACTCCGGCATCAGCCCATCCAACACGCATTTTCTCTGCGCCGTATTGACCGTTAGGCGCCACACCGGGATAGCCCCCGTCGGCACCTTGCGCATCTCGCATGTCTCTCATCCATTTATGGAAGAAGCGGTCGGTATTGGCAAAGAATGTACCTGTCTCGGTAAACACCTGCGTGTCGGCGGTCCAGCCTTGCCGCTCATTTCTTTGAGGACAGTCGGTGGTCACCGAGAGGTAGTTGGAGCGCTGTCCCCAGAGGACATTGGCGATGAGCCTGTTGATGAGGCTGTTTCCGGTAGTGATGGTGCCCGCCTCAGACGATTTATTGATAGAGGTTATGGGGATGGATTCAATAGACTTGATACGCACGTCCGAAGTGGCAGAGATGGTCACGAAACGATAACCATAGAAGGTGCACTGGGGATAGAACGAGACGAAGCCTGGCTGGGCACCGAAGGTGTAGAAGAGTTGCATACCCTTGTCGGGTATGCGCAGATTGGTGCGGTGGCAGCTGCCTTCAGGTCCGTCCATTCCTCGTTTCTTTGCTCCGTTGCCGTCGTTCAGTAGTTCGGCGGGGAGACAAGTCAGCGTCGTACCTTCCTTGGCACTGAAGACGAAGGAAGGAACGGCTGCACAGTTTTGCCCAAAGTCAACGACTAAGTTTTCGCCTGCATGCAGAACCATTTCCTGACCTTTTTTATACTGTCGCATGACGACGACTTTACCATAAGTGCTGTCAGTGCGTCCTGTCACATCTTTCCAAACATAGGCTTTGACAGGATCCAGTTTGAGATCTTGGCGCATATACACTTCAGCTCCTTCGGAGGGCAGGATCTCTCCCTTAAATTCTGTGCTTACCTCCGGCGTTGTCAGCGATGCCGCTGAAAGATATCCGGGTTTGATTCGTGCGTCATAGCTTTCTCCGTCGAAGATGGCAGCATGCTTTACCGGCCCTGCGATGCCTGCTTTCCAATCGCGGGTGTTTGTGCCGAAGAGTTTCTTCGTACCGTCGGTGAAGGTAATTTCTATCACGCAGCGGAAGGCACATTTCTTTCCAAGCATGCCATCATGTCCATGAGGGGTTACAATCTTGTCGGCCCACCATCCGGGTGTCACCTGAACAGCAAACTGGTTTTCGGCTCCGGCTTGTTTGTTGAAGGCATCAGAAATGTCATAGGTGAAGGACCGCTTCGTCTTGTAGGGATCAGTGAATCCTGGCTTCAGGACTTCTTCTCCAACTTCTTTCCCATTGATGTAGAGAATATAAACGCCCAATCCTGTAGTCATCCATTTGACGGAGGTAACCTTTTTGCTGTTCTTCATGGCAGTGATGAAGAAGCTTGCTCCGTCTGCTGCCCGGCAATTCTTACTGTCATCGATCTTGCCGGTGACCACTGGCGCATTGGCAGCGGCAATCCATTGAGACTGATTCCAGCCGGCATCATTAAGCGCCTTAACGCGTTTGCCGACGAAGCTCTGAGCGGCATAGGTACTGAAAGGAACCATTAACGCCACACATGCAGCAAAAGCCATCTTTCGCAGATTGTTTTTCTTTTCCATTGTATGATTAATATTTTATGGTTTATCAAATAACCGTTTGATGGGTGACTGTGGGATGTTTGCTAAGTTGTCATTTCCACTTAGGCACCGTCGCCAATCAACCTCTATCACTTCGGCAGGTTGAACGCTTTGGTCATCTCCTTCATCTGTGCATCGCTCATTCCTTCGGGCTCAAAGCCCATCGCGCGGCTGTCGATGTAGATCTTGGCACTCTTTGAGAGTACGTCGACCTGATCGAAAGCATCCATGATATCCTTGCCTTTGGCGAACACTCCGTGCTTCTCCCACATGACGACATCATAGTCTTCCAGCTCTTTGAGGGTGGCCTGGGCGAGTTTGACGCTTCCCGGGAGCTCATAAGGCACGATGCCGAGGCCTAAGGGACAGAAGGCTTTCGTCTCGGGGATCATGCTCCACAGCAACTTCGTCAGAACGTCTTTGCCCAAGAACTTACGGTTGTGGCTCATGGCGACGAGCTCGATGGGGTGCGTGTGGAGCGTTGCCTTGTAGCCACTGTTGGTCGCGATCTGATGGTCATGGACAAGGAGATGCGAAGGCAGTTCGCTCGTTGGCAGTACGGGGTTATCGGCGATGATGACGTAGTGCTCGCAGTCGTCGAGAATGCGGATGACACTGCCGTTCTCCATGGGCCAGCGTGCGAGGTCACGCATGCGCTTGCCAGTGCCCTTGCAGAAGAAATAGGCACCCTTGAGGTGAGGCAGCTTCTCCCCGATGGCGATAGGCTCACTGATAGCCGGCATCTGACGGATCTCATCGTCAACGAGGTCGGTGATGTTCACCGTAATGTTACCGCCATTGCGCTCAGCCCATCCGTTTTGCCACAGATAGCCGGCGACCTCCGCGATCTTGTCGATCTCTTTTTTCAAAGCGGGGCGGTTGGATAAAATATTTGTCATTTGGATAGTTAATAATTTAGTCTTGTTTTATGCTTGTCAGGGACGGTTCCACTGACCGTCCCTGTAAATGAATTTAATGTTATGATCATCCTAAAAATTGTGGGAGGAAGCAGGAGAGGATCAGCACGGCGATACCCAAGAGGAGCACGCCAATGGTCTTCCGGTTACATCCTTTCCACTCCTTGAGGATGATGCCCCAGACGTTGCTGAAGACGATGTTGAGTGCCATAAGGATACAGAACGAGAGGGTCATAAGGGTCGCGGAACTCTTGAGGAAGCCCTTGCCGAGCGAGAGACCGAAGAACTGACTGTACCACAACGCACCGGCGAGGAAACAGAAGAGGAGATTGTTTCCCCACACTTTCCCTTTGCCATAATCGGACCATGTGTGGTTGCGCAGGTTCTGCCAGAGGCAGTAGACGGCGTTGGTGATAAATCCTCCGAAGGTGACGAGCATCGTGGCTGGCAGTGTCTTGTACATATCCTGTGTCAGGTCACCGAAGTTGATATCCTTGCCAAACTCCAGCCCTACATTGAAGCAGCCGCTCATGAAGCCGGCAAGCAGTGCGATGGCGATACCTTTGGGGAAGTTGAATTCTTTCACGGCCGTCTCCTGCACGTCCTTCGGTTGAGAGTCGCTTTTCAGTTTGCCCGCATAGCCGATGATGGCGATACCGAGCAGCGTGACGACTACGCCTGCGAGGACTGAGCCCGTGAGTTGGCTCAGGTCATCAGACTCCGGGAAGAAGACGTTGATCAGCACGGGGGCCATGATCGTACCCAGCCCGGCACAGGTGCCTAAGGCGATCGATTGTCCGAGCGCCACACCGAGATAGCGCATGGAGAGACCGAAAGTGAGGCCGCCCACCCCCCAAAGCAGACCGAAGAGCATGGTCATCGAGATATTAAAACTGTTGCTCTCCGTGAACAACTCGCAGAGAGAGTGCCCAGCAGGTACGGCCAGCAAGGCACCGAGGAAAGGCAGTACCAGCCAGGCAAAGACACCTTGCACCAGCCAGTAGCTCTCCCAACTCCACGACTTAATCTTATTGATGGGCACGTAGCAGCTTGACTGGCAGAACGCGCCTATCGCAATGATCAGCAGGCCTATTATTATTTCCATAATAGTTTTTAGGAATAATAGTTTTTTATTCTAACATTCTTTTATCTCTTGCTCAGTACCTCTTTCTCGTACTGCTCCACCTCCTTGAGATAGTCTTCAGCCACAGGAACGTTGTTCGTGAGGTTGAAGTAATCGTAGACGGCACCGAGCGGCAGTGTCTTCTCTTCCTCTAACAGGGCGAGGCGCTCGAAGTATTTGCCCTCATCCTCATACTTACGGAGGGTCTTGATAGGCTCAAGCAAAGCGGTGAGCAGACTCTTCTGGGCAGCGCGAACACCGATGATATATGCACCGATGCGGTTGATGCTCGCGTCGAAATAGTCGAGACCGATATGGGCACGGTCAAGAGCGTTGGCGCGTACGAGCTCTGCGAAGAGGTCGCGTGTCTTGTCGTCGAAGAGAGTCACGTGGTCGCTGTCCCAGTGCATCGGACGGCTCACATGGAGCATGAGTTCCGGCACGAAGAGCAGCAGCGAGGAGATGGCATCCGAGACGTTCTCCGTAGGCTCATAGTGACCCGTGTCGAGGGTGTAGATGACGTTGTTCTTCGAGCAGTAGCCTGCATAGAAGTCGTGGCTGCCGGCGGTGAAAGCCTCCAAGCCGATACCGAAGAGTTTAGCTTCAAGACAATCCTTCATGTGCGGCAGTTTCTCAGAGAGAATGTCGTCGAGGCTGTCCTTGAGGATCTGACGATAGCGATATTTCTCCACGGTGAGGTCCTTACTTCCGTCGTGAATCCAGATATTCATGATACAGGGGTCGCCCTGCGCCTCACCCATGGCCTCCGCGATTCGGCGGCAGCGCTTAGTGTGTTCTATCCAGAAGTCGCGGATCTCCTTGTCAGGGTTGGCGAGTGTCAGGTTACCGCTCTTAGGATGAGAGAAAGACGTGGAGTTGAAGTCGAGACTCAAGTGACGCTCATTCGCCCACTGCATCCATCCCTCGAAATATTTGGGTTCTACCTGGTCACGGTCAACAAACTTGCCATTAAATTCTCCGTAGGTCTCGTGGAGGTTGAAACGGAACTTACCACCGAGGAGTGAGAGGACCTTATCGATATCCTGACGCAGTTCGTCGATGTTGCGTGCGCGGCCGGGGTAGTTGCCCGTAGCCTGGATGCCGCCTGAGGCAGCCTCACCGCGCTCAAAGCCTACCACATCGTCGGCTTGCCAGCAATGGAGGCTGATGGGAGTCGACTGAAGGATCTTCAGGGCTGCGTCGGTGTCTACACCGAGTGCGGCATAACGTTCTTTTGCAATCTCGTAGTTTTTCTTGATCTGTTCTGAGTTCATGATGATTTGTTTTTAAGGGTGCCGGTGGCCAGGGATGCCACCATTTGCACTGGGTTATTTATTTGGGTTATATTCTTTCAGTTCAATGCTGTTGGCAATGACCTCGCGCATCTCCCAGCGGTCTTTGACTTCGCCATGGGCTTTGGCTTGCAGCATGATGTTTCCGAGGGCTGTAGCTTCTTGTGGTCCGGCGAGGACACGGATGCCGAGAGCATCTGCCGTGAGCTGGTCGAGGAACGCATTGACGCTTCCTCCACCGATGATATGGAGCGTGTCTATCCGGAATGGAGCAAACTCCTGAAGCCACGAGCAGATGGTCTTGTAGCGCAGGGCAAGCGAGTCGAAGATGCAGCGGCAGGTCTGTGCAGGAGTCTCTGGAACGGGTTGGCCGTGCGTCTCGCAATAAGTGCGGATGTCAGCCAGCATCGACTTCGGGGCGGTGAAGCACGGGTCGTCAGGGTTGATGATGGACCGTTTGGGAGCCTCCTTCAAGGCATTGTCTTGAAGCGTCTTGTGCTCCAGTCCTGTGAGACCTTGCTCCTTCCATTCACGGCGGCAACATTCGTAGATCCACATTCCGCAGATGTTCTTCAGGAACCGGGTCGTACCCTCTATACCTCCTTCATTGGTGAAGTTGCGCTCCAGGCTCTTGGCGTTGATGATGGCGTGTGGGGTCTCGATGCCCATGAGGCTCCAGGTGCCGCTGCTCAGATAAGCGAAGTGTTCATCTTTAGCGGGTACGGCCGCTACAGCGCTCGCCGTGTCGTGGCCTGCTACGGTGATGACGGGGATGGCCTTGAGCCCCGTGAGCTCCTGTAGCGCTGGGGTGAGGGTTCCGAGGATCGTGCCCGGTTCCGTCATCTTGCCAAACTTATCCCGGCTGATACCTAAGGCTTTAAGCAGATCCTCGTCAAGGTCGCCTGTCATGGGGTTGAGCAGCTGTGCCGTGGAAGCGACCGAATATTCGCAGACGGCTTTGCCCGTGAGCAGATAGCCAAGCGCATCAGGGATGAAGAGGATCTTGGCAGCGGCACCAAGGGCTGCGTCCTTGTGCGCTTCCATGGCGTAGAGCTGGAAGATACTGTTGAAGTTCATAAACTGGATGCCCGTGCGCTTGTATACCTCTTCCTTCGACATCTTTTCCTTGAAGAAGTTCTCCATCATCCCCTGAGTGTGTGGGTCGCGGTAAGCTAACGGGTTGCGGAGCAGCGCCCCGTCAGCACCAAAGAGTGCGAAGTCGCACCCCCAGGTATCAATGCCAATGCTCACGATGGGGATATGTCGCTGTGCCACGATCTTCAATGCGTGGATGATTTCACGATAAAGGCCATAAAGGTCCCAGTAGAGATGGCCGCCCATGGGGATGAGCGGGTTGTCGAAGCGAGTGAGTTCTTCAAGGCTCACGTGCCCGTTGTCGAGTGTTCCGATCATGGTGCGACCCGAGGTCGCGCCTAAATCTATAGCTAAGTATTGCTTCATATTTTTCAGTCTTTCCCTTCGTTCAGTTTTTAGTTTCTGTTACTGTCTTAATCTTTCAAGGCTATTCTTTCGATATGCTGCCGGTGTGACGCGATTCTTCTTTTTAAACGCTGTGGAGAAATAGTCGGCATTGTCGTAGCCTATCTCTTCTGCAATCTCAGTGAGTGACAGGCTTGTGTTGAGCAGCAGTTTTTTGCTTTTTTGCAGTCTCAACTCCTGAATGTATTGCAAGGGAGCATATCCAGTTAAGTCTTTGAAGAGACGGCGGAATTTGGAATACCCCATATTGATTTCCGCTGCAACATCCGTCGGACTGATGCCCTGCGCGAATTTCTCCATCATGATTACTTTGGCTTGCTGAATTTGCTGAGCAGCTACAGGGTCTTCAAAGGTGTTATGACGATGAAGCGCATAGGCAAAGCCCTGAATGACATTGGCGATACCAGCAAGCATCTGCTGATAGCCGATGCGTTGCTCTTGGGCTATGATGATAGCGTTGCGATACATTCTGACTATTTCTTCATTGAAACCTACATGGAAGATTGGCTCTTCGGGCGTAAAGAAACCGTTTGCAACCCTGTTGTCAATGTTGGATCCTTGAAAGCCTATCCAATATTCATCCCAACCCGTTGTGTCGTCAGGATGGTAGCTATGCCATACACCTGGGAAAAGAAGAAACATATCACCCGCCTGAAGTTCTTCCTTGTCAGATCCTTTTGAGGAGAAATATCCCTTGCCTTTTGTGATATAGACAAATTGATATTCCTCCAATGTCCTTCCTTTGTTTGCTAAAAAAGAGTAACCTTCAGGATGCGATTTGGGCGGATAAGGCTGTCCGGGATCAATATGCTGGAAACCTACCGTATTAATGGTCAATCCCCAGCTGACATCCTGATCGTTATCTATCAGATATTTGGAAGTGACGCTTTTGATCATATAGCAAATTTTTAGTCTATTCGTAATTATTGATATTGTTCTTGGTTGCAAAGATAGTATTAAAATACTTGTATTTGACTGTCTTTTTGATAAAAAAGACGTTCTTTTTGATAAAAATATATGTGATCAAAAAGTAGGTAAATGAGTGACTCGTCCGCAAAACAATGGCATAAGGTAAGAAGGGTAAGTCTGGTAGGTAGAGGTAGATTTGTAGATGCGAAACGAAATGCTTGGTTATTATTGTGATGCTATCATGTTAAGGAAGAAGTTATGTACATGTGTGTCCGTGTCAAGTTCGGGATGAAAGGCGGTGACCAGTTGGTTGGCTTGTCGGGCAGCGACGATATGATTGTCCACCGTGGCCAAGGTCTCAGCCTCGCCGTACACCTCTTCTATATAGGGCGCACGGATGAAGGTCATCGGTATCTTACCGATCCCTTTCATCTCCGCCTCTGTACGGAAACTGCCGAGTTGTCGTCCGTAGGCGTTGCGGAGCACATGGATGTCCATCGTGGCGAACCTCTTCTCCGGCTCTCCTTCAATCTTGTCGGCAAGCAGGATGAGGCCGGCGCACGTCCCGAAGACCGGTAGTCCCGCCTGGATGTCAGCCTTTATCGGCTCCAAGAGTCCGAGATCGTTCAGCAGCTTGGCCTGTGTTGTCGACTCTCCGCCGGGCAGGATCAGTCCGTCTTTCGGCTGCTCCCAGTCGGAGCGCTCACGCACTTCGAAGACCTCTGCTCCGAGGCGTGAGAGCATCTGTTCGTGCTCGATGAAAGCACCTTGTAAAGCTAATACAGCTATTCGCATGGTTTGCGCTCCTCCTTATTTACCTCTCTCGGCCATGAGGACCTTGATCTCTTCCTCGTTGATACCTACCATAGCGGGTCCGAGGTCTTCCGAGAGCTCCGCGAGTTTCTCCGGGTCTTTATAGTTGGTGACAGCCTGGACGATGGCGGCCGCACGCTTAGCCGGGTTGCCACTCTTGAAGATACCGGAGCCTACGAACACACCCTCAGCCCCGAGCTCCATCATCAAAGCGGCATCGGCAGGAGTAGCCACGCCACCTGCCGCGAAGTTGACGACAGGCAGTTTGCCATGGTCGTGTACATATTTCACAAGGTCGTAAGGAGCCTGCAACTGTTTGGCAGCTTCGAAGAGCTCATCCTCTGCCATGCCCACGAGACGGCGGATCTCACTCTGCATCAGACGCATGTGGCTCACGGCCTGAACGACATCACCCGTGCCCGGTTCTCCTTTGGTACGGATCATCGTAGCGCCCTCAGCGATACGGCGCAGCGCCTCGCTCAGGTTCTTGGCACCACAGACGAACGGCACCTTGAACTTTGTCTTGTCGATGTGGTATACGTTGTCGGCAGGGCTCAGCACCTCACTCTCATCGATATAGTCGATGTTGATAGCCTGCAGGATCTGTGCCTCGGCGATATGTCCGATGCGGCATTTGGCCATCACGGGGATAGACACGGCTTGTTGAATGCCTTTGATCATCTTTGGATCACTCATACGGGCTACGCCGCCCGCTGCACGGATGTCGGCCGGGATGCGTTCCAAGGCCATGACAGCACAGGCACCAGCGTCCTCTGCGATCTTGGCCTGCTCCGGCGTTGTAACGTCCATAATCACACCGCCCTTGAGCATCTGTGCCAGGTTGCGGTTCAATGTCATTCTGTCTTCCATTGTTCTTCTATTTAGTTTCCTAATTTATTCTTCACTCTTCACTTCTCACTCTTCACCCTTCACTTCTCACTCTTCACTTAACACTTAACATTTCACATTTCACATTTCACATTTCCCATTTCCCATTTCCCATTTCCATTTCCCATTCTGAACTCGCTGGGTGATGTCCCCACGATGTTCTTGAAAAACTTAGACAGGTGGGCTTGAGAAGAAAACCCCAAGCTCAACGCTATCTCCTGGATGGTATGGGTCGTTTTTGTCAACTGTCGCTCGATATCTTTGACAATGGCATCGTCGATCATGTTTTTAGGACTACGCCCGGCGATGCGACGACAGACCTGACCGAGATAGGCACTGCTCACGTTGAGTTGTTCGGCATAGGAGGCAACGTCGCTTTTGACAGCAAACTCTTGCCGGACAAGGGTCACAAAGTCGTTGTAAAGCTGTGTGCTTCGGCCTTGCAGAACGGTCGTTCCAGCCAGTTGTCGTTTGCAGAAGTCGTTGGCGTTGCTCACTGCCTCTTCTACCGTCCTGCCCTCACAAAGTGAGACGGCCAACGAGGAAGAGAAGCCATTGCTCAGACCATGTCGATTATCATCATCGATGAAACAAACGTTTCCTAAGACCATATCGCCTAAGAGGTCCTTGCTCTCCTGATTCCGGACGATGATGACCGAGCACAGAGGAAAGAGCTTCTTGCGGATGAGGCTGAGTGCTTCGTCACCCATGAGTCGCTCGCCCCGGCTGGAGAAGAGCACGGGGTCGTAGATGATAAAGTCGGGACGATAACGGCGCAAAGCCTCCACAACGGTCTCAATGGTCTCCACACGCCTCATCATACCGATTTTAACGGCACGGGGCTGCATATCGTTGACAAGGGCATCGATCTGACCGCCTACGACACTCGCCGGCAGATCGTGAAACTCCTGAATGCCGAGGGTGTTCTGGAGCGTGATCGTCGTGATGGCGGAGACTGCCGTGTAGCCGAGCTCAGCGATGAATCGGATATCCGCCTGGATACCCGACTCGCCTGTGGGGTCACTGCCTGTGATCGTTAATATGGTCTTGTCCTGCATCTATTTTTTTTTATTTCTGTGTGCAAAGGAAAAGAAAATTGTTTGGAAGACAATCAAGGAGTTCGTTTTTTGATAACCTTTGCTTCAATTTGTATAACAGAAGTCCGGAAGTCACGGAAGTCCAGTCATTACCTTAATCGTTGTTTAAGTATATGACTGGACTTCTATGACTTCCGGACTTCATAACTTCATAACTTCCGGCCTTCTTTACCGTTCGTCCAACGGTATGTACGTTTTCTGCTCTAAGATATTCTTGTAGGCGGGTCGGATGATGCGGCGGCCTTCGAAGTTCAGTTCCTCAATGCGGTGAGCCGTCCAACCGACGATACGGGCCATGGCAAAGATCGGGGTGTAGATCTCCTGCGGCAGGCCGAGCATCTCATAGATGAATCCACTGTAGAAATCAAGGTTGGCACAGATCGGCTTGTCCGATTTGCGGAAAGCCGTGACACATTTCACACCTTCCTGCTCGATGAGTTTAAGGAATTCATATTCATCGATACGCCCTTTCTCTTTGGCGAGCTCACCAGCTAAGCGTTTGAGTTCTACGGCACGCGGGTCGCTCATCGTATAGACAGCATGGCCAATGCCATAGATGAGACCGGTCTTGTCGTAAGCCTCCTTGTGCAGCATGCGGTTGAGATACGTGTCGATCTCATCAATGCTCTTCCAGTCGGAGATGTTCTCCTTCAGATGGTGGAACATGTTGATGCACTTGATGTTGGCACCTCCATGCAAGGGACCTTTCAATGAGCCGATGCCGGCAGCGATGCTCGAATAGGTGTCAGTGCGCGTCGAACTCGTCACACGTACGGTGAACGTCGAGTTGTTACCGCCACCGTGCTCTGCCTGGATGATGAGCAGCAGGTCGAGCATGCGGGCGTCAAGATCCGTATAGTTGTGCTTGAGCATGTAGAGGAAGTTCTCGGCAATGCCTAAATTCTCCTTCGGGTGACTGATGTGCAAGCTGCTGCCCCGGACGGAGTGTTGGTAGATATTGTAGGCGTAAGCCACGATGGTAGGGAACTTGGCGATGAGCTCTATCGACTGCCGCATGAGGTTGTCGCGACTGATGTCGTCGGGGTTAGGGTCAAGGGTGTACATCTCCAGGACGCAGCGCGCGAGGATGTTCATGATGTTGGAGCCCTCGATGTCGATGATGTGCACGATCGTACGGTGGTCCAGCGCCATGTTGTCGTTGAGCAGTTCCTTGAAGGCATCCAGCTCCTCCTTGTCGGGCAGCTTGCCGGAGAGCAGGAGGTAAGCGATCTCCTCAAAGCCGAACCGCTTCTCCTTCAGCAGTGGTGAGACAAGGTCGTCGAGCTCGTAGCCGCGATAGTACAGGCGGCCGGGACAAGGGGTGAGCTTACCGTCTTCGCTCCGGTCGTACCCAATGACATTACCGATATTCGTCAGTCCTACGAGCACACCCGAGCCGTCTTCGTTGCGTAAGCCGCGTTTCACACCATACTTCGTGAAGGCCTCACGGGGTATCTTGCAGGCTTCCTTTACTTCATCACTGAGCTTATATACTAAATATTCCTTTTTCATAACGTAGCGATTAACTGATTACCAAACTCCTTTGTGCCGACGCTCTTCCCGTTGGGCATGAAACGTGCGAGATCGGCTGTGGCGATACCTTGCTGGAACAGTCGCTCAAGGGCATCCTCAATGCGCTTCCCTGCCTCGTGCCATCCCAGATAGTCGAGCATCATCACGGCTGAGAGGATGATACTGGAAGGATTGACGATGTCTTTCCCTGCGATGTCGGGCGCGATGCCATGCGTAGCCTCGAAGATGGCATGGCCGGTCTGATAATTGATGTTGCCGCCTGGCGCGATGCCGATGCCGCCTACCTGTGCAGCGAGCATGTCGGAGACATAGTCGCCGTTGAGGTTCATCGTGGCAATGACACTGTAAGCCTTCGGCTTGAGCAGTGCGTTCTGCAGGAACGCGTCGCAGATGCAGTCGTTGATGACGAGGCGTCCGCTCTCGAGCGCTGACTTGTATTCGCGCTCGGCAAGCTCATACCCCCATTTCTTGAAGCCGCCTTCGGTGAACTTCATGATATTTCCTTTGTGTACGAGCGTCACGGTCTGGCGGTCGTGAGCCAACGCGTAGTCGATGGCGGCACGGATGAGACGCTCGCTGCCCTCACGGCTCACAGGCTTGACGCCGAAGCCGGAGGTCTCGGGGAACCTGACTTTGTTGACGCCCATCTCGTCGTGGATGAAATTGTAGAACTTCTTTGCCTCGGGCGTGCCCGCCTCCCATTCAATGCCGGCATAGATATCTTCGGTGTTCTCACGGAAGATGCACATGTCGACATGTTCCGGATGCTTCACCGGGCTCTCGATGCCTTTGAAGTATCTCACAGGGCGCTGGCAGACATAAAGGTCGAGACCTTGGCGCAACGCCACGTTCAGACTCCTGATGCCACCGCCTACGGGGGTCATCAGCGGTCCTTTGATACCCACGAGATACTCGCGGAAAGCATCCATCGTGGCTTGTGGGAGCCACTCGCCCGTCTTCTCATGGGCCTTGCCTCCGGCGAGCACCTCTTTCCATTCAATCTGCCGCTTGCCGTGGTAGGCTTTCTCGACAGCTGCATTCACGACAGCCTGCATCACGGGCGTGATCTCAGCGCCTACACCATCGCCTTCAATGAAAGGAATGGTAGGATTGTCGGGAACATTCAGTTTCGCATCGGTCTTTGTTATCTTCATAGTCTTATCTTCTTTTTACCTTTTTACCTTTTTACCTTTTTACCTTTTTACCCTTTTACCCTTTTACCTTTTTACCCTTTTACTTTTTTACTTTTTTATCGATGTGTAGTTGAGCGCACTCCCTGCCTTGAACCAGGCTATTTGCAGGTCGTTGTAAGTGTGGTGCGCCTGGATCTGCTCCTCACTGCCATCCTTGTGCTTGAGCGTTAGGATGAGGAGGCTGCCCGGGGCAAACTGCGCGAAGCCTGTCACCGAGATGCGGTCGTCTTCCTGCACCTTCTCGTAATCGTCCTTGTTGACGAAGGTGAGGGCAAGCATGCCCTGCTTCTTCAGGTTCGTCTCATGGATACGGGCGAAACTCTTGGCAAGGACCACACGGACATTGAGGAAGCGAGGCTCCATGGCGGCATGTTCACGCGAGCTGCCCTCACCGTAGTTGTCCTCGGCCACGATGATACTGGGGATGCCGTGCGCCTTATAGTCCTTGGCAGCCGACGACACCTCTTTGTATTGTCCGTCGAGCTGATCCTTCACATGATTGCTCTCGCCGTTGAAAGCATTGACGGCGCCCATGAGCAGGTTGTCGGAGATGTTCTGCAGATGGCCACGGAAGCGGAGCCAGGGCCCGGCCATAGAGATGTGGTCCGTCGTACATTTGCCTTGGGTCTTGATGAGCAATGGCATGTCGATGAGGTCTTTGCCATCCCATGCGGGGAACGGGGCGAGCCTCTGCAAGCGTTCGGAGTCGGGGCGGATCACGACCTCAACGTCATTATCCTCGTGCGGTGGCACGAAGAGTCCTTTTTTCTCCAACTGTTCGATATTGCTCACCGTCTGTCCATCGCTCACGTCAAACCCTTTCGGGGGGAAGGCGTTGCCCGACGGTTCATCGAGCCTCACCTCGTTGCCGTCCTTGTCCGTCAGCTTGTCCACGGCAGGGTTGAAGTCGAGGCGGCCTGCGATGGCGAGTGCCACGACCATCTCCGGCGAACCGATGAAGGCGTAGGTGTTGGGGTTGCCATCGGCGCGGCGGCGGAAGTTACGGTTGAACGAGGTCACAATAGAGTTCTTACGCGTGTTGTCGTCGGTGTGTCTCTTCCATTGTCCGATGCAAGGACCGCAGGCATTGGTCATGATGACGCCCCCGATCTTTCGTAGATCGTCAAGGATGCCGTCACGCTCTGCCGTGTAACGGATCATCTCAGAGCCGGGGTTGATGATCAGCTCCGCCTTGACGGGAATGTGTTTGGCTGTAGCCTGCCGTGCCACGGAGGCCGCGCGCGCCAGATCCTGGTAGGAGGAGTTTGTGCAGGAGCCCACGAGCGCTACTTCCACTTTCAACGGATAGCCTTCCTTCGGTGCTTTCGTGCGCATCTCAGAAATAGGCGTGGCGGCATCGGGGGTGAACGGTCCGTTGAGATGCGGCTCAAGGGTGGAGAGGTCTATCGTGATGAGCTGGTCGAAATATTTCTCTGGGGAAGCGTATACCTCGTCATCTGCCTTCAGGTCGGCAGCGCTGGCGAGCGCCATCTGCGCTACATCGTCGCGTCCCGTCTGCCGCAGATAGTCAGCCGAATGGTCGTCGAAGGGGAAGATGGAACAGGTGGCACCGAGCTCCGCGCCCATGTTGCAGATCGTGGCACGGCCTGTGGCGGAGAGGCTACCAACCCCTTCTCCGAAATATTCAAGGATGGCGTTGGTGCCGCCTTTGACAGTCAGCTGGCCGAGGATCTCAAGGATCACATCTTTAGGGGATGCCCATCCCGAGAGCTGTCCTTTCAGGTGCACACCGATGAGACGCGGGAGCTTCAATTCCCAAGCCTGCCCCGTGAGTACATCCACAGCGTCGGCACCTCCTACACCTACGGCGACCATGCCCAGACCGCCGGCGTTGGGCGTGTGTGAATCGGTTCCTACCATCATGCCACCGGGGAAGGCATAGTTCTCAAGCACGACCTGATGGATGATTCCTGCGCCGGGAGCCCAGAAGCCGATACCATATTTGGCGGAGGCTGACCGGAGAAAGTCATACACCTCTTTATTATTGGCCTTGGCCGTTGGCAGGTCTTCCTCCACGCCCACATCTGCCCGGATAAGATGGTCGCAGTGTACGGTAGCCGGCACGGCAACATGACTCTTGCCGGCATTCATGAACTGCAGGAGCGCCATCTGGGCGGTTGCATCTTGCATCGCGACTCTATCGGGCCGAAAGTCGACATACGATTCGCCTCGACGTAAAGGTTCTGCGGGGAACCCATTATAAAGATGTGCGAATAGCACTTTTTCCGCATAGGTCAAAGGACGGTTCAACTGAACCCTTGCCGCTTTCACTCGGGAAGAGTAGGTAGCGTAGAAACGCTGGAGCATGTTCAAATCAAGAGTCATATATTCTTTGTTAAAGTGTTACGATTGCAAATTTAGGTATTAATTTTCATATTCCCATCTTTTTGGGTGAATAATATTACGATCTGATGCAAAATAGCACTAAAAACGACATATTATGTAATTTTTATGCATTGCAAGAAAAACCAAAATGCCTTTCGTTCGCAGTATGATCCTGTAGAAGGAGGGGGCGGGTAGGTAGGGAAAGAGACGGTCCGCAACAGGGAACTCAGGGGAGGCAGAAATTCACAGTTAGTAGGATAGTTCGTAATGTTATTTAAGCTTAAATGATGTTTAATTAGTTTTGAGCTTGTCGATATAATACCTAACTTTGCACCTGTATTAGTTTTTTTTATTCGTATGCATAAACGCTCCTTATTTTATTTAGGCCTCTCTTTGTGCCTGGCGTTACTCGCTGTGGGTTGCGGAAGCATCAAAGATGTTTCTTATTTTCAGGATGTCAACTCGGAAGATACTGTTCGTACCGTTAAGCCTTACGTTATCTCCTTCCAGCCTGGCGACAAATTCTCTATTATTGTAAGCAGTAAGGATCCCAAACTCGCTGCGCTGTTCAATCTTCCTGTCGTTACTTATCAGGCTGGTGCGACCATTACAGGTGTGAATTCTTCTTATAACCAAGTGTCTCTCTATACGGTTGATACGAAAGGCGATATTGACTTTCCGGTCCTTGGTAAAATTCATGCCGGTGGTCAGACGAGAGAAGAATTGGCGGCACTCATTAAAGGCATGCTTATTGGGCGTGATCTTGTCAAGGATCCAGTGGTGACCATTGATTATGGTTCGATGTACTTCTCTGTCATCGGTGAGGTGAACAAGCCCGGTCAATACACGATCGACCATGATCAGATTACCCTCTTGGATGCCATCAGTAAGGCCGGTGATCTGACAATCTATGGCTTGCGCGACAGCGTGATGGTGATGCGTGAGTTTAACGGTCAGCAGGTGAGTTATACGACGGATCTTACTAACTGGAAGAAGTTGACTTCGTCTCCCGCTTATTATATCCATCAGAACGATGTGGTGTACATCAAGCCGAATGATACCCGTAAACGTCAGAGAACAGTCAATGGCAATACCGTGACATCTACTTCCTTCTGGGTGTCTATCGCTTCACTCTTGACTTCTATCTCAGTCTTGTTGTTCAAATAAGACAAAACGGTTACATACAATTAGTTGATTTGATTCTGTTATAACAAATAGAGACAATGGCAGAAATAGAAAATTTTAATCAGGAACAAGAGGAGCAGTCCTTCAATTTCAGAGATATTCTGAGTATGTGCCTGGCCAACTGGATGTGGATTTTACTTTCAGTAGTTGTTTGCATGTGCTTGGGTTTCTACTATTCTCTTCGTACCCCAAAGATTTACAATCGTTCCGCTGTCTTACAGATCAAGGATGACAGCAAGACGCAGGGTATGAGCTCTGATGTCGCTTCCATGTTCTCCAATATGGGACTGGGTGGCGCTCAGACCAATGTCAACAATGAGCTTGCGGCCATTAAAGCTCCTTCAAACATCATGGAGGCTGGTAAGCGTTTAGGTCTTGATATGACCTATTTCGTCAAAGGAACCTTTCAGCCTGTAGAGCTTTATGGAAGGACGCTGCCCGTAAAGGTTCGTTTCATGGGTCTTTCCGCTGATGAGGCAGCGAGCTTTGAGCTGACGCTTAAAGCTGACGGTTCTTTTACCATGACAAACTTTAATCGAGGCGGTGACGGTCGCGTTGTTAATAATAACAAGTCTGAAGTGCAGGGACGCGTCAACTCAGTTGTCAATACCCCTGTAGGCAATGTGATGGTTACTCCGACAGCAAACTATGGCTCCTTTGTCTTCCAAGATGTCAAGCCTATCAAAGTTGTGCGTTCTACGCTTTATGATATGACTATGGCTGTTCAGAAAAACCTCTCGGCTGACCTTGACAACAAGCAGGCCACAGTCATTGACATTGCCTATAAGGATAATATTCCAGAGCGTGCTACGGATATTATCAATATGCTTATTGATGTATATAAGGAGTCTTGGGTTAAAGATAAGAATGCAGTAGCTATCGCTACCTCTAAGTTCATTACTAAGCGCTTGGCGGAGATCGAGCAGAGCCTGGGAGGTCTTGATGCAGACATTTCTACATTCAAGAGTACTCATCTTATCCCTGATGAGGCATCTACGGCTCAGCTCTATCTGCAGCAGAGTAGGGATAACAGCAAAGAGATACTCAATCTTACCACTCAGCGCTCCATGGCACAATATGTGCGCAATATGCTTGTCAAAGATGTCCATTCCCGCCAGTTGTTGCCAGCCAATTCCGGCATTGATAATCAGTCAGTTCAGACACAGATAGCATCCTATAATACGCTCTTGCTCGACCGTAATCAGCTTGCGGCCAACTCTTCTAACAAGAACCCCATTGTGGAGGACTATGACCGGCAATTGGCAGGTATGCGTAAGGCAATCGTCCAGAGTCTGGACAATCTTGTCGCGGGTATTAATACTCAGGTTGGGCAGGCGCAGGCTACGGAAAGCCAGACAAACAGCCGTATCGCCTCGGTGCCTACGCAGTCGAAGTATTTGCAGAGTGTAGGCCGTAAGCAGAAAGTGACGGAGCAGCTCTATCTTTTCTTGCTGCAGAAGCGTGAGGAGAATGAGCTCTCTCAGGCTTTCACCGCTTACAACGTGCGTGTGCTCTCCGCTCCGTTCGGATCAATGGTTCCTATTTCGCCGAAGAAGAACATGATTCTGCTGATTTCTCTCATCCTTGGTTTGGCCATACCTATTGGTATCATTGTTTTGAGAGCAAGTATGAACACGAAACTTCGCGGCAAGAAGGATTTGGAGGACATTACAGTACCTTTCATTGGCGAGATCCCATTGGCTTCGAAAAAGAAATTCCGTTTGCCTTGGCAGAAAGTGGAAGAAAGTCATACAAATGTTGTTGTGCAGGAGGGTGAGCATAATATCGTCAATGAGGCTTTCCGCGTGATGCGTACCAAGTTGGAAATTGTCACACCTGGCAACAGAAAGGAGAATGTCATTCTTGTTACCTCCTTCAATCCTAACAGTGGTAAGTCGTTCATTACAGAGAACCTCGCCATGTCGCTTGCTATCAAGCAGAAGAAGGTGTTGATTGTCGACTGTGACTTGCGTAAGGGTGCTTCGTCTACCATCGTGGGCTCTCCTAAGGTTGGACTTTCTCACTATTTGGTGGGCAAGAATGTAGAGCTTTCTGGCCTTGTGCGTCCCTACAGTGGAAATGGCAACCTCTTTGTGTTGCCTATCGGAGTGATTCCTCCAAACCCGGCAGAGTTGCTTGGAAATGGCCGTTTGAAGGATCTGTTGGATGAGCTTCGCCCGCAATACGATTATATCTTCCTCGACTGTCCTCCGGTCGAAGTCGTTGCCGATACAGAGGTTGTGGCCAGCTACGCCGACAGAACTGTCTTCATTGTTCGTGCCGGATTGCTCGAGCGGAATATGCTTCCGGAGCTTGAGAAACTTTACAAGGAGAACAAATATCGTAACATGCTGCTTGTCCTCAATGGTACTGAGGGCGGTGGTCACAGGCATGGATATGGCTATGGTTACGGTTATGGTTACGGCTATGGCTACGGTTACGGCTATGGCTACGGCTATGGGAAACATGACAAGAACAAAAAGAAGTAGAATAATGATATGATATCGGAAGGGACGGACCAATGGTTCGTCCCTTTTGTCTTTCTTGCGTTGTTCTCTGTCTACGGTTGAATGTTACAATTCTGTGAATATCAGCACACGGCTGTTTCAATATTGGTAAGATTTTGTTAACTTTGTCGCAAATACGGATATTATGAAAAGGAAATTCACCATAGGCAATAAGCTTTACCTGAGCGTCGTCTCTCTCTTCTTGCTTTTTGCCATTGCTTTTATCGTGTTCCAGCAGTATCGTGAGCGGCAGTACAAGATAGAGACGCTGACGCTTCGGCTTCAAGACTGCAACAACCAGTTGCACGATGCCCTGCTGTTCAATCACGACAAGGCCATGGATCCTTTTCTGAATACCTACCTGCGGAAAGGCTCTTTTGCCAGTCTGCGAGTGACCATTATCGACTGGTCGGGAAAGGTCCTTTATGACACGAACAAAGACTATCGCACCATGTCTGACCATTCACACCGGCCAGAAGTGGAACAGGCGTTGAAGAAAGGCACAGGGTTCTCGGTAGATCGTAGCAGTCATACCCTCAAAAAGGACTATTTCTATTGTGCTACCTATTATCCGCAGGAAAAGATCATCGTCCGTTCGGCTTTGCCTTATAATATGGATCTGGCCAGGAACCTTCGTTCTGACCAACATTACATCTGGTTCGCGTTGGTCGTCATCGTGTTGCTTACTTTGGTCCTCTACCGGTTCACGAACCGCATTGGCAGCAATATCACGAAGCTCAACCAGTTTGCCGCGCGCGCGAGTTCTCCGGGGTTCTCTTCAGCCTCTTTCGATCAGGAATGGAGCCAGGCCCTTGGCACCTTTTCCAATGATGAGTTGGGTGACACGGCTGAACGTATCGTGAAGCTTTATCTCAGGCTCAAGAAGACCCAGCAGGAGCAGTCGGTCCTCAAGCGGCAGCTTACACAGAACGTCGCCCATGAGCTCAAAACGCCCGTGGCAAGCATTCAGGGCTATCTGGAGACGATCCTTGAGAATCCGCATATAGATGACAAGACCCGCGACCTCTTTCTACAGCGTTGTTATGCACAGGGCAAGCGGTTAGCGGCCTTGCTCAACGATATGTCTACGCTCAACCGCCTCGACGACGGAGCCGACATGATGACGTTTGAAGAGATTGATGTAGCTGAGATCATACGCACGGTGGAGCGTGAAAGTCAGTTCAATCTTGAACAAAAGGGAATGTCTATGCGGTGTGTCATTCCCGACGAGATAGTAATCCATGGCAACAGTGGATTGGTCTACAGCATCTTCCGCAACCTTACCGATAATGCCATCGCTTATGCCGGATCCAACACGCATATCCTCCTGACAGCGGAACGGAAAGATGACGGCTATTGGCATTTCCTGTTTAAGGACGATGGCATCGGCGTTCCTCCGGAGCATCTGCCCCGGCTCTTTGAGCGCTTCTACCGGGTTGACAAGGGCCGCAGCCGGAAGATGGGAGGTACGGGTCTGGGGCTCGCCATTGTGAAGAACGCCGTGCGGGTGCATGGAGGAACGATTGGCGTGAAAAACGATGAGAAGGGTGGCCTCCGCTTCGACTTTACGCTCAAGGCATAGACAATGTTGAAAGGTTTCCGGTCAGCCTCTTTAATTGTAACGTCTTTGTAACATCGATGTAAGATGGCTGTAATATTGTGTAGGTAACTTTGCACACAGATTTATATTACAGTTAATTATGGAGACAATTTATCTTTGCATTGTCATTTTCCTACTTTGCCTTGCGGTCTTTGACCTTTTTGTAGGAGTAAGCAATGACGCTGTCAACTTCTTGCAGTCGGCAGTGGGCGCACGGGTTGCTACCTTCCGTACGATCCTGATCATTGCTTCGTGTGGTGTCGTTATCGGTGCCGTGATGTCAACGGGAATGATGGATGTGGCGCGACACGGTATTATGGTTCCGAGCCACTATTCCTTTCATGAAGTGCTGACGATCTTCTTAGCGGTCATGGTGACCGATGTCATTGTGTTGGATGTGTTCAATACATTGGGTATGCCCACCTCCACGACCGTTTCCCTTGTTTTCGAGTTGCTTGGTGGTACGGTGATGTTGGCGTTCCTTAAAGTCGTGGCCGACGATCAGCTCAGCATGAGCGAACTCGTCAATTCGGACCAGGCTCTCAAGGTCATCATCGCCATCTTCATCTCTGTGGCCATCTCCTTTGTGGTGGGTGTTGTCGTGATGTGGATCAGTCGTGTGATATTCACGTTCAACTATTCCAAGCACAGCAAATATACCATTGCCATCTTCGGTGGTATAGCTTTCACGGCCTTAGCTTACTTCATCTTCTTGAAAGGCTTGGGCAAGAGCCCTTATATTCCGGACAATGTCAAAGACTATATCGAAAAGAATACCAATCTGTTGCTCCTCTATACGTTTGTCGCTTCGGCCATCGTGACAGAGATCATGCATCTCTGCAAGATCAATATCTTCAAGTTCACGGTTTTGATGGGTACCTTCGCCTTGGCTATGGCTTTTGCCGGTAACGACCTTGTCAACTTTATCGGTGTGCCTCTTGCCGGTCTCGATTCATGGACCGATTTCTCCACGAATGCGCACGGTGCCAATGCCGACTCTTTCATGATGACATCTCTGATGGAGAGTGCCAAGACACCGCCCTTCTATTTGATGGCTGCCGGGATTATCATGATCGTGGCTATGGCAACCTCGAAGAAAGCGCGCAATGTGATCAAGACTTCTGTGGATCTCTCGCGTCAGGATGAGGGCGACGAGATGTTCGGTTCCAGCAGGGCGGCACGTGCTATTGTCCGTTTCACGCAGAACATGATTGAGTCTGTCGCTCATCTCTTCCCGGTAAAGGTTCGTCAGTGGATTAATGCCCGTTTCGATACCAATGCGGCTCCCGTGGAGGAGGATCCGAAGAATGAGGGCGCAGCCTTTGATATTGTGCGTGCGGCCGTCAACCTTGTCATAGCCTCTATGCTTATCACCTTCGGTACGAACCACAAGTTGCCGCTTTCTACCACTTACGTCACCTTCATGGTAGCCATGGGTTCCAGTCTGGCCGACCGTGCCTGGAGCCGTGAGAGCGCTGTGTTCCGTGTGACGGGTGTGCTGAGTGTTATTGGCGGATGGTTCATCACCGCAGGCGTCGCTTTCATCACGTGTGCCCTCGTCGCACTCTGCATGTGGTATGGCAGTTTCATCATCCAGTTCCTCTTTATGGCCCTCGTGGTGTTCATGCTCTGGCGCAGTAACCGGCAGTATAAGAAGAAGAGCGAGCAGACAAAGGCCGAGGACGACAGCTTCCGCCTGATGATGCGCACCCGCGATCCGGAGATCGTCTGGGAAATGCTGTGCAAGCATGTGCGTGACACGCAGAGCAAGACCTGCCGATACGCCTTAGAGCAATATAATCAGATCTTGGACGGATTCAACAACCGCAAGGTGAGCGGGCTGCGTAAGTCGGAATCAGGGCTGAAAAAGAGTCTGGCCTTGCTCAAGAAGCTTCGCCGCCAGGAGATGCTCGGCTTGAAGAAGTCACCGGTGGAGGTCGCTGTTGAGAAAAACACGTGGTTCCACGTCGGTGCCAACAGTGACCAGCAGTATTTTTATACGCTGCGCCGTATGCTTGCGCCGATCAAGGAGCATGTGGACAACAACTTCAATCCTGTTCCTGAGGCTTATGTCAAGGAGTATGAGCCGGTTCGCAATTCGGTCAACGATTTGATGAAGTTGACTTGCGATGAGATTGAGACCAACCGTTATGACCAGTATCGCAGCATCCTTGCTGAGGCTGACGCTTGCAAAGATCAGTTGTCCGTCATCCGAAAGGTCCATCTCAATCGTATCCAGACAGCCTCCGACAACAAGAACCTTCAGGTGGATATGGTCTATCTGAATATTCTCCAGGAGACACAGCAGTTCTTGAGTGTGATGCGCCATCAGTTGCGCTCGGCGAAGAAGTTTATGGAAGATTAGCAGAATGATAATCTACAGGAAGGCGATCTGTCGAGGTCGCCTTTTTCTTTTGCTTTTTGTTTGTCTTTTCTGTATTATTCTTTACCTTTGCCCAATATAAATACTCGTTCATGATGAAAGTAGTTACAGGCAGAATGCCGTTTCAAGGCTTTGAGACTTATTACAGGATTGTGGGTGAAAAGACAGACCTCGCGCCGTTGTTGCTCATCCATGGAGGTCCCGGATCAACACACAACTATTTTGAAGTGCTCGACTCATTGGCAGAGACGAGCCATCGACAGATCATCTCTTATGACCAGATAGGCTGTGGCGAGAGTTATGTCGAAGGGCATAAGGAGTTGTGGAGTCTTCAGACGTGGACCGACGAGCTCATCGCCTTGCGCCGGTGGCTCCATCTGGACCGTGTGCACCTTTTGGGACAGTCGTGGGGTGGCATGCTCATCATGGCCTATCTGATCGATTGTAAACCTGAAGGCATCGAGTCAGTGATCCTTTCCAGTACCCTTTCCTCGAGTGCGCTTTGGAGCCATGAACAACAGCGGCTCATCGCTTTCATGCCTGTTGAAGAACAAAAGGCTATCGCGGAGGCTGTGCGTACCGGCAATTTCGAGGCACCGGCTTATCTGAAAGCCAACGAGCACTATACGGCTCTGCATGCGGATGAGATCACGGCAGACAGTCCCGAATGCTTACGGCGTAAGAAACGGTTTGGGCTCGAGTCGTATATAGAGGCATGGGGCCCCAACGAATATACACCGACGGGAACACTCAAGGACTTTGACTATACCGCCCGTCTGCATGAGATCGCGCAACCGACGCTTGTTATCAGCGGAACCAACGACGAATGCACGCCGTTGATAGCCAAGACCATGTATGATGCTATTCCGCATGCCCGGTGGGAACTGCTCGACGGGGCGAGGCACATGACGTTTATCGATCAGACCGACAACTATATCCGGATCCTGACCCATTGGTTGCTCAACGGGTTGCGCTAAATACGCTATGGTGTTTACGTGTAACAGTATTGTAACCTTGCTGAAACGCCAATGTAAATAGAAATTGGTTACTTTGCAACATCATTCAGATGGATTATATATAGGATAAATTTTTGCAATCGTATATGGATAAAGAAGAATCAACACGCATTTTAGTTGTTGACGACGAGGAAGATCTCTGTGAGATCCTGAAGTATAATCTGGAGACAGAAGGCTACCAGGTCGATACCGCCAATTCGGGAGAGGAAGCTCTGGAAAAAGATGTCGCAGGCTATCAGCTCATCTTGTTGGACGTGATGATGGGCGGAATGAGTGGTTTCTCCGTAGCCCGCAAGCTTCGTGAGCAGGAACATACCAAGCATGTGCCTATTATCTTCCTCACGGCCAAAGGCAACGAGAGCGACAAGATTACGGGGTTTAATCTTGGGGCCGACGATTACATCTCCAAGCCTTTCTCCATCAGAGAGGTGTTGCTTCGCATACGTGCCGTGTTGAGGCGTACGACCGCGGCCAACGCCAAAGCAGCGCAACCGGAAGAGGAAGTGCGACATACCTTAGAGTATCAGGGACTTGTCGTAGACCTTGACCGAAAGACCGTGGTCATCAATGGGGAAGAAGTGGAGTTTACCAAAACAGAATTCGGTATTCTCTGCGTGCTGCTTGAGCATAGAGGCCGTGTTTTCTCCCGTCACGATCTCATACGGCAGATATGGCCGGTGGATGTGATCGTCTCTGACCGTACTGTGGATGTCAACATCACGCGTGTGCGTAAGAAGCTCGGTCCTTATGCCGATAATCTCGTCACGCGACTCGGGTTCGGATATTACTTCGACGCGTGAGACGAACAGTGACGTCTGTGATAAGATCGTGCCACGTCTGTGTCACGATCCTGCCTCAGTTGTGTCACGATCCTGCCTCAGTTGTGTCACGATCCTGCCTCAGTTGTGTCACGATCGTGTCACGTCTGTGATAAGATCGTGTCTTGTATGAGAGCTGCGTTGCCCTTTCTGCTTGACATACATCAATTATCTAACATTTTTGAAAAATAATCGCGAAAATATTTGGAGGGTATTGAAAAAGTCCATACCTTTGCACTCGCTTTTCGGAAATACACCGGCAAGCAACATAAAGAAAGAGTTCTTTGAAAAGATTTACATAAACAGAGAAGTAGTACAAGAA
>Ga0256406_1000720_pt1 | contig 58510 bp, 49 predicted proteins | sample RumenRJG_03DNA_FD_185986 | JGI IMG/M metagenome (GOLD analysis project Ga0256406, IMG submission 185986) | Bovine rumen microbial communities from Lethbridge, Alberta, Canada - RJG_03 | ecosystem: Host-associated > Mammals > Digestive system > Stomach > Rumen | place: Canada: Alberta | collected...
CTTGGTAATCTCCATAATTCTTATTGCTTAATTCTTTGTAACTATTTGATTTACAACTACAAAGATAATAAAATTATGCGAGATTACCAATTTTTTAAGCCTCTTTTCTTATCCCGAACTCAGGTTTTAAGATCCGTGAGAAATAAAGATTTTCGGAAAGGTTCATAAGCCTGTATTCATTTAACGGATGAACTCTTTTGGGCTCTTGCTCAACTCTCCTTCTCGCTTGTATCGCCTCTCCATGATGGTTGATTCGCACCGCGATTCAATAAGAATGTCATCTGCTTTCGTACGCCGAACGATTGTTTGTCGAACGCCGAACGATTGTTTGCCGAACGCCGAACGATTGTTTGTCGAACGCCGAACGATGTGAAATGGTTGAAACAACCTCGAAGAGGTTGAACATGGTTAGCCCCAGGTGAGGAGCGCAGCGACGTAACCTGGGGTTTCAGTCCGTTGGCGTTTCTTTGCGATCCGGCCTCGAAGAGGGCGAACATGGTCGGGGTGGCAGGTGTTGTTGGATAACCGTGTTCGCCCTCTTCGAGGCCGGTATTCAGGTCATCCGCACCATTCCCACCCCAGGTTGCGTCAGGCCTCACCCCCATCCCCCTCCCCCGTAGGGAGGGAGAACCTTCCTTACCTGGGGCTAACCGAGTGGCACCTCTTCGAGGTGCTATAGCGCGCCAAGGCGCAGCCAGCCTCTCCGAGACTGGAGATCAGTTATTCTGCACACGACCTAAAGCCCCCAGGCTGCGGCTTCGCCTTGCCTGGGGTTATAAAGAGTGTGCCTCTCCGAGGCACCCATCAACCCGAAATCCGGAAGAACCGAAAATGCTGACTAAATAGCTCGAAATTGTTTGTATAATTGGCAGATTATTCTTAATTTTGCAAGAGTATAAAGATGGATTAATAGAAGCTTTCATGCCTTACAATTTCGACTATCTCAAGACATCAAAGCTGCATCACCTCTGGGCATTCTGTAACGAGGCGGAGCAGACCTCGCTCGATGCTAAGAAAGGACGGCAACAGGCTGAACTTAATGCCGCATGCCTGGAGAGTTGCATGAAGTGATCAATGACAATAAGCAAATATCATAATATTTTAATTTTACGATTCAAAAAAATGAAAAAGACATTCATTCTCATGGCTGCCGCAGTAGCAATGCTCGCAGCTTGCAATGGTAACAAGAACGCAAAGACAGCTACGGCACAGGATTCTACAGCTACGGCTGCTGACACTACTGATACAACAGCACAGGCCGGTGGTGACTCGCTCGTTTATGAGGGCATGACACCCGCTGCTGACTGTGAAGGTATCCGCTATCGTATCGCTATGGATGCGCAGAAGAAGAACTTCACTGCCAAGGAGGATTATATGGAGACTGAGACTCAGGTGAAGAACACGTTCTATGAGAAGGGAACGATCGCTCCTTACACCAAGAACGGCAAGAAAGGTCTGAAGTTCTCTACCGGCAAGGACGATGCCCTCTACTTCGTGGCTGTCGGTGACAGCACGCTGCGTATGGTCAACGACGAGCTTGAAGAGGCTGTGTCGGGGAACTATGACCTGAAACTGAAGTAAATAATGGTATCTTTCGAAAGTGATTACAACAACGGTGCAGTACCCGAGATTCTGCACCGCTTGATTGAGACGAATGATGAAAAGAGCTCGGGATATGGCTTCGACAAATACACACAGTCGGCTATCGCTAAGATCCGTACATTGTGTGGAAAGCCAGAGGCCGACGTCTCTTTTCTCGTAGGTGGTACACAGACAAATACAACAGTCATCGACTCTCTCCTTCAAGGTTGTGAGGGTGTCATCTGCACCAAGACCGGCCATATCAATGTGCATGAGTCGGGAGCCGTGGAGGCTTTCGGACACAAGGTGCTGGCTCTACCGAGTAAGGATAGTAAACTGTACGCCAAGCAGTTGGAAGACTACCTTAAAGCATTCTATGAAGATGAGACTTATCCTCACATGGTGCAGCCGGGCATGGTTTACATCACTTTCCCTACAGAGCTCGGTGCACTCTATTCTCGCAAGGAATTGAGCGATCTCTACGAGGTATGTAAGAAATATCACCTCTACCTCTTCGTCGACGGAGCGCGTTTAGGTTACGGTCTGATGTCGAAGGAGAACGATATCGACATGAAGTTCTTGGCCTCTCATTGTGACGTGTTTTATATCGGTGGCACAAAGGTCGGAGCATTGTTCGGTGAGGCTGTGGTTTATACGAACACACGCGCACCGAAGTATATCTTCACGATCATCAAACGTCATGGGGCACTGCTTGCCAAAGGCCGTATAGCTGGCTTGCAGTTTGATACCCTCTTCACGGATGACCTCTACTTCCGCATCTCTCAGCATGCTATCGATAAGGCGATGCAGTTGAAGCAACTCTTTGTGGAGCATGGTTTCAAGATGGCATACAACTCGCCTACCAATCAGCAGTTCGTTATTCTTCCGAAGAATGTGAAAGAAGAACTGATGAAGAAGGTGATGTTCGAGGTATGGTCACCCATAGACGATGACAACCTCGTTTGCCGGTTTGTTACGAGTTGGGCAACGACGGATGAGGATATCAAGGTGCTTAAAGAGGCTTTAGGATAAACAGAGCTGGGCGCGGCCCTTGTGGCCGTCCCTGCACTAAAACGCTTTCAGCGCTTCGTACACGCGCTCGACAGGCAATCCCATGACATTGTAGAAACTGCCTTCGATGCGAGTTACTCCGATATAACCTATCCATTCCTGAACACCATAGGCCCCGGCTTTATCAAAGGGCTTATAATGTTCAATGTAATAATCTATCTCGCTATCGGTAAGGTCGCGGAAGGTCACTGCCGTGGTATCCGAGAACGATACCTGTTTCTTGCGCGTCGTGATGCTTACCCCTGTGACGACATGATGCGTGTGCCCACTAAGTTTCCGAAGCATGTCCTTGGCTTCTGAAGCATCCTTGGGCTTGCCCATGATCTCTCCGTTGAGGATGACCACAGTATCGGCTGTGAGCAAAGTCTCATCCTCCTTAATGTCGTAAGCCGCTGCTTTCTCTTTTGAGATATACTCCGGTACTTTCTCAGCCGGGAGATTATCAGGGTACTTCTCTCCCACCCCCTTTTTTACTCTGACCTCGAAGTCTAGGTCGAGGCCTTTCAGCAGCTCATGCCTACGTGGTGAGTTGCTGGCTAATATCAGTTTGTTCATTTTATACTATTATTACCATCCGAAAGCCTTGGCGGAGCTGAGCCACAGTTGCTGGGCTTTCATGATTTGCTCCAATACGTCACGGGCACAGCCCTCACCTCCTTTGTAAGGTGAGACATAGACAGAAATGTTCTTAATCTCTTCGCATGCATCCTCCGGACAACAGGGACAGCCAACGCGCTTCATGATCTCGTAGTCGGGGATGTCATCGCCCATGTATACAATCTCATCGTCGTGAAGGCCATATTTCTCCAAGAACTTATTATATGTCTCTATCTTGACGGCACACTTCATGAAGATATCCTTCATGCCGAGATACTCATACCGTTTGCGGATCATCGGTGAGTCACCACCTGTCATGATAGCACAACGGAGCCCTAACTTGGCGGCTAACTGGATAGCGTATCCGTCTTTGATATTGAGTGTACGCAGTGGTAGCCCATTTTCATCCATCGGTACGGTGCACTTTGACAGTACGCCGTCGACATCAAAGATGATGGCTTTTATCTTTGTAAGGTCATATTCTATCATAATATATTGTCTTATTTGATGGCAAAGATAATAAAAATCAACCAATTGCTTCTATCAGCAGCCAAATATTTAGCACTGTGACGAGCGTAGCCAATCCATAGAGGAAGATGCTGTTCCACTTCTTGTTCGCATATTTACCCATGACGCGCTTTGAGGATGTGAGACTCACTTGAAGGAACACGGTGAACGGCAACTGGATAGAGAGGAACATCTGCGAATAGAGCAAGCCTTGGAAGGGGTTGCCGATGACGAAGATGAGAAGCAAGGCGATACCTAATGATAAGAGTATTCCAACTACAGAGTGTGTATCTTTTACGTTGTACGATTCATGGAAGAGGCCGGAAAAGATACTACCTGCAGCCATACCGCTCGTGATGGTGCTCGACAAGCCAGCGAGCAACAGGGCAATCGCGAAGATGTTGGCGGCGTTGTTGCCGAGGAGTGGCTGCAGCATGGCTTGAGCCTGAGAGAGTTCCTCGACGTGGGTGCCATGCTCATAGAAAGTGGACGCAGCAAGAATGATCATTGCTGAGTTGATGGCCCAGCCAACGAGCATAGAGAAGAGCGTATCGAAAAACTCATATTTGAGCATATGTTGGATACGAGCGTCTCCTTCGAGATTGATCTCACGGCTCTGCACAATCTCAGAGTGAAGGAAGAGATTGTGAGGCATGACGACGGCTCCAAGCACGCTCATTATGACAAGCAATGAGCCTTGTGGCACCGAAGGTACGAAGGCACAGAAGACTGCTGATTTCCAGTCGACATGTACAAGAAACAGTTCATAGATAAATGAGAGCCCGATGATCGACACGAACCCAATAACTGCCCGCTCGATACGCTTGTAGCCATTGGTAAAGAGCATGATGAGCACTGCTGCTGTCGTCAGAATAGCACCCATGGGGATGCTCATGCCAAAGAGCATCTGCAAGGCGATAGCTCCACCGAGAATCTCAGCCAGAGAAGTGGAAATGGAAGCCAAGAATGCGGTGATGACAATTGGTCTGCCGACCCACTTCGGTGCATATTTGACAGCCGCCTCACTCAGACACAGACCCGTGACGATACCCAGGTGAGCCACATTGTGCTGCAAGGCAATCAACATGATGGTGGAGAGCGTCACGACCCAGAGAAGCAGATAGCCATACTCAGAGCCCGCGGCGAAGTTCGTGGCCCAGTTGCCAGGATCAATGAATCCTACCGTGACCAACAGGCCCGGGCCGATGTATTTGAAGATATCCAAGGCGCCTAGGACGTGTGGGTGGTCCTTACGCTCCAGTTCTTTAATGAGGTTCCACATATTTTATTTATATGTAATTATTTCAGTGCAAAGATACGATAATTTAGTCAATATCTCTGAAGAATATCGAAATTATTGTGATTACAAATTATTATTTTCTTATTGCAATTTGAAAAATATTTCTATAAAACGCTTGCAGATTAATTATAAATGAGTAACTTTGCTTACCGAAACAAGAAATAAGAAACAAAATAATAAATTTATGAGTCATTTAATCAAGCCCATCGGCTACAAGACGCTCTTGGACCGCCAGCAGACGGAACATGGCATCAAGATGATCAAGGAGTTCTTTCAGCAGAACCTCTCAACCGAACTTCGCCTGAGTCGTGCTACGGCTCCGCTTTTCGTGCTCAAAGGATTAGGAATCAACGACGACCTGAATGGTGTTGAGCGTCCTGTGACGTTTCCCATCAAGGACATGAACGAAGCAAAGGCTGAGGTCGTGCACTCTTTGGCTAAGTGGAAACGTCTCACCCTTGCTAAGTTCGGTGTGGAGCCTGGCTATGGCATCTATACGGATATGAATGCTATCCGTGCCGATGAAGAGCTCGATAATCTCCATTCTCTCTATGTAGACCAGTGGGACTGGGAGGCTGTCATCACGCGTGAAGAGCGTACCATCGCTTTCTTGGAGGATGTAGTTCGCCGTATCTACAGTGCTATTCTCCGTACGGAGTTCCTCGCATGCGAGAACTTCCCGCAGCTTAAGCCATTCCTCCCTCGTGAGATTCATTTCATCCACTCTCAGGATCTGCTTGATATGTATCCTGATAAGACCCCGCATGAGCGTGAGGATGCTATCTGCAAAAAGTATGGAGCCGTGTTCGTTGAAGGTATTGGCGGTAAGCTCTCCGACGGTAAGAAACATGACGGACGTGCTCCGGACTATGATGACTGGTCAACGATTGCTGAGAATGGCAAGGCTGGCCTCAATGGTGATATTCTTATCTGGTATCCTGTTCTCGGTCGTTCCTTTGAGCTCAGCTCTATGGGTATTCGTGTGGACAAAGAGAGTCTGCTTCGCCAGTTGAAGATTGAGCATCAGGAAGAGCGTGAGAAACTCTACTTCCACCAGCAGTTGCTCAACGGCAAGTTGCCGCTCAGCATTGGTGGTGGTATTGGTCAGAGCCGTCTCTGCATGGTAATGCTCCACAAAGCGCATATTGGTGAGATTCAGGCAAGTATCTGGCCTGAGGACATGCGTAAGGAATGTGCTGAGCTTGGCATGCCACTCATATAATTGCGCTTCGCTAAAGATTAAAGAAGAAAGAATAAAGAAAACAGTGAACGAGAATAATTCATCGTTCACTGTTTTTTATGCTTATATGTCGTTAAGTTTACTTCTTGAATTAACTTAATTCCAGCCCGAGCCCCACTCTCAGTTTTTCGATGGCGGGGTTTTGCTTTCTCAAGGCATCAAACACTTCGAGCTTCGTCAGCGCACGTTGGTTCTCGTCCTGTTTGGCAAGGCGAGGGGTAAACTCAATGAGGGTGTTATGTAACTTCGTGCGCATCGTGGCGCGGATGTTGCGGCTGATGGCATTGATCTGATCAAGCAGAAGTTTATTATCGACGACAACTTCTATATTAGGATAGTCAGTGATAGCCGGTACAAGGTTCTTCATTCGCGCAGCCAATCCAACGAACTTCTGCGGCATACGGTTGCACATGGCCGTCCATTCGCGGATGAGATCATCGTCCGTAAATTGAGCTTCCGGTTTACTGGCTGCTACCTTCTTGGCCTCAGCTTCGTCTACCTTGACAGCCTCGGTGACATCGTTCGTCTTCGGTTTCCGTCTGAGATCATCGAAGGTCATTCCGATGTTCTTCAGATGGAATGTGACTCCACTCTTTAATGGTCCTACGGTTGCTGTCTTAGGCTTGTATTCTTCTGATACAGACTCTTTTGCATTCGTAGGCTCATCTTTCTGTTCAGCCTTTGTTGGAGCAATCTTAACGGTCTTATGTGTAGCAAGGGTCCGTGCAGTCCCGGTCACCTGCATAGCCGGTTTAGGCTGCACCACATTGTTTTTCTTAAACAGGGATTTCAAGCGCATAGGGCTACGCCCACCAGCCGGCACATCAGCATCCTCCGGCTGCGTGATCTGTGCCACACGGATGAGTGTGAGTTCCACCAAGAGTCGTTTGTTACTGCTCTGGCGATACTGTACATCACACTCGTTGAGGATACGTAGTGCCTTATAAAGGAAAGGAAGCGGACATTTCTTTGCCTGCTCTTTATATTTCTCCCGCTGACCCTCACTCACTTCCAGAAGAGGAAGAGTCTGCTCATCCTTTGCCATCATCACATTGCGAACATGGGATGCAAGTCCATTGATGACATTACTTCCATCGAAACCGTGCTGAATGATATTGTCGAGCAATACCATGATATCAGCAGCTTTGTTTTCAAGCGAGAGGTCAATAATCTTGAAGTAGTTGTCTACATCCAGGACATTGAGATCCTGCAGTACTTTGTCATATGTGATATGGCCCTGGCAGAAACTCGATACCTGATCGAAGATGGACAAGGCATCGCGCATTCCGCCATCAGCCTTTTCAGCTATGACGTTGAGCGCCTCATCCTCATAGGTGATGCCTTCCTTTCCAGCGACCATCTCAAGATGATGGATGATCTCGGGAACGGTCATGCGTTCGAAGTCATAGATCTGACAGCGGGAGAGAATCGTAGGCAGAATCTTGTTCTTCTCCGTAGTGGCGAGGATAAAGATCACGTGTGCTGGCGGTTCCTCTAGCGTCTTGAGGAATGCATTGAAAGCCGCCTGTGAGAGCATATGGACCTCATCGATGATGAAGACTTTATATTTGCCGGTCTGTGGAGGGATGAGTGTCTGCTCCATGAGCGTCTTGATATTCTCTACAGAATTGTTGCTGGCGGCATCGAGCTCGAAGATGTTCATGGAACGACCTTCGTTGAAAGCACGGCAACTCTCACACTCGTTACAAGCTTCCCCATCCTGAGTAGGGTTCTCACAGTTGATGGCCTTGGCAAAAATACGAGCACAAGTAGTCTTTCCTACGCCACGAGGACCGCAGAAGAGATAAGCATGTGCAAGTTTTCCCGACTTCACAGCGTTCTTCAGCGTCGTGGTCAGAGCATCCTGACCAACTACGGAGGAGAAAGTCATTGGCCTGTATTTCCTTGCGGAAACAATATAGTTGTCCATAGAATAGTTTGTATGAATTCGATAATATTTAAAGTGATTGCAAACTTACACAAAAATAACGAGAATCGGGATTAATAGAAGAAAAATATTAGAAATAAAAAAGCGTTGCCTTCTATAGAAAGCAACGCCTTGTAAAATTTTAATCTCAACTGTTGACTTATGCCTCTGCGGGAGCCTCAGTAGCCTCTGCAGCAGGTGCCTCAGCGTTCTCGCCCTCAGCAGCCTTAGCAGCCTCAGCCTCTGCCTTTGCAGCAGCCTCAGCAGCCTTCTTGTCAGCCACCTTCTTAGCGATAGCCTCGTTGACCTTCTTCTCGGCATCGAGAGCCTTAGCAGCAGCCTCCTGACGGCTCTTGCTCTGAGCGTCCTTAGCAGCTGTGAGCTTCTGCTCTTTAGCGGTCTTCCAAGCGTCGAACTTCTGCTGGCAAGCAGCCTCGTCGAATGCGCCCTTCTTCACGCCGCCGCGAAGATGCTTCATCATGTACACACCCTCACCCTTCAGGATGGTGCGGACAGTGTCTGTAGGCTGTGCACCTGTCTCTACCCAGTAGAGGGCACGGTCGAAATTCAAATCTACGGTAGCAGGATTGGTGTTGGGATTGAATGTACCAATCTTCTCGATAAACTTACCATCACGTGGTGCTCTCACGTCAGCGATCACAATTCTGTAAACTGCGTAGCCCTTGTGGCCGCCGCGCTGCAATCTGATTTTTGTTGCCATTTTTTGTTATAAAACTAATTAAAGGTTTGAATTTTATGCTGCCATCTCGTGACAGCGGGTGCAAAGTTACTGCTTTTTCCTTTATCCACAAAGAGTTACACCTTTATTTTTATTATTTTTGTGTTCTTTGTGTCTTTCGTGGATAAAAAGTGGGCTCACGACATCACGTCGGAAGCCCACACAACACAAACACAAAATTGCGGGAAAGACCCGCTGTATATTATTGTAAGAGAGATTATGCTTTACATCACTCCGTCTTCACGAAGCTTCAGCTGCCACTTCCACGCGGAGCGCATCACATCATCGAGCGGTGTCTCAGCCTTCCAGCCAAGTTCCTTGTTGGCCTTTGTGCAGTCTCCCCAGATCTTCTCGATATCGCCCTCACGACGAGGTCCGTACTTCCAGTTGAGCTTTACGCCTGTAGCCTTTTCGAAGGTCTCCACAATCTCCAGTGTAGAGTTACCGTGACCAGTACCGATATTGAAGTAGTCGATAATTGGACTATCCTCATCGTCGAGTACGCGACGCATAGCAGCCACATGAGCCTTAGCCAGGTCTACCACATAGATGTAATCGCGGATGCAGGTGCCATCAGGTGTGTTATAGTCGTTACCGAAGATCGTCAACTGTTTGCGAATGCCGATAGCTGTCTGTGTGACGTAAGGAATGAGGTTGTTGGGCACGCCGTTAGGCAGCTCGCCGATGAGAGCGGATGGGTGTGCACCTATTGGGTTGAAATATCTCAAGATGATACTCTTGATAGGAGCACCACTGTGGATATAATCGTGGATGATCTGCTCGTTGATCTCCTTCGTGTTACCATAAGGAGAGGTGGCCTTCTGGTGAGGAGCAGTCTCTGTCACAGGGAGGTTCTCCGGCTTCGGCTGACCATAGACCGTGCAGCTCGATGAGAAGATGATACCTTTCACATTATATTTAGGCATCAGCTCCAAGAGATTGATGAGCGACGTGATGTTGTTGCGATAGTAGAGCAACGGCTTCTGTACGCTCTCTCCTACTGCCTTGCTGGCTGCAAAATGGATGATACCTTCAATGTCGGGGTATTTTTTGAATACATTCTCCGTGGCTTCCTTGTCACGCAAGTCAACCTTTTCAAATGCGGGGCGTACGCCAGTTATCTTTTCTATACCGTCGAGTACTTCAATCTTGGAATTGGATAAGTCATCGACAATCACAACTTTGTAACCAGCCTCAATCAGTTCCACAGATGTGTGGGAACCGATAAAGCCCGTACCTCCAGTAACAAGGATGGTCTGTTTCATCACATTATTATATTTAAGAATTAAAAGTTTTTCTTTATTTCGCCCACAAAGATACTTAATTTTCTTCTATCAGCAAGCGTTTGGCGGAAAAAATTACTAACTTTGCACAAAAATTGCGACGATGGTGTAAATCGTCATAGCAATGCAATAGTAGTTCATAACAATAAAAGAAATTAATATAGAAAATTATGAGCATTCAAACTGAGAAAATCAAGGAGCTTGTAGCCAAGCGTGAGCAAGCTCGTCTTGGTGGTGGACAGAAGGCTATCGACAAGCAGCATGCCCGTGGCAAGTACACAGCCCGCGAGCGCATCGAGATGCTTGTAGATAAGGACTCTTTCGAAGAGTACGATATGTTCAAGCTTCACCGTTGCCATAACTTCGGCATGGAGAAGAAGCAGTTCCTCGGCGACGGTGTCGTAGCTGGTTCCGCTACTATTGACGGTCGTCTCGTTTATGTCTATGCCCAAGACTTCACTGTTAACGGTGGCTCTCTCTCTGAGACCATGGCCCAGAAGATCTGCAAGGTTATGGATATGGCTATGCAGAACGGTGCTCCTGTCATCTGCATGAATGATAGTGGTGGCGCACGTATTCAGGAGGGCATCTCTGCTCTCGCTGGGTACGGTGAGATCTTCGAGCGTAATATCCTTGCTTCAGGTGTCATTCCTCAAATCTCCATGATTCTCGGTCCATGCGCAGGTGGTGCCGTCTACTCCCCTGCCCTCACCGACTTCATCCTGATGACCGAAGGCACAAGCTATATGTTCCTTACAGGTCCGAAGGTGGTGAAGACCGTTACCGGCGAGGATATCGACTCAGAGCATCTCGGTGGTGCCAGCGTACATGCCAGCAAGAGCGGCGTAACGAGCTTCACGGCTAAGACAGAGGAGGATGCCATGAAGATGATCAAGAAGCTTCTGAGCTATATTCCTTCCAACAACACAGAAGAAGCTCCGCGTGTGGAGTGCACTGATCCGGTTGACCGTAAGGAAGACTCGCTCAACGAGATTCTGCCCGATGACCCCAACAAGGCATACGATATGTACAAGGTCATCACAGCTATCACTGACAACGGAGAGTTCTTTGAGGTACAGCCTAAGTTTGCCAAGAATATTATTACCGGTTTCGCTCGCTTCAATGGTCAGAGCGTAGGTATCGTAGCTAACCAGCCATCTGCTTATGCTGGTGTGCTTGATGTGAACGCTTCTCGTAAGGGTGCTCGTTTTGTGCGTTTCTGCGATGCATTCAATATTCCTATCGTATCTCTTGTCGATGTTCCAGGATTCCTTCCCGGTACAGGTCAGGAGTACAATGCCGTTATCCTGCATGGTGCTCAGCTGCTCTATGCTTATGGTGAGGCTACAGTGCCAAAGATTACAATCACACTGAGAAAGAGCTACGGTGGTAGTCATATCGTCATGGGGTGCAAGCAGCTTCGCGCAGACCTCAACTTTGCTTGGCCTACAGCCGAGATCGCTGTGATGGGTGCAAGTGGTGCCGTGGCAGTGCTCTGTGGCAAAGAGGCAAAGAAGATCAAGGAGGAAGGCGGCGATGCCAAGGCTTTCCTTGCTGAGAAAGAGGATGAGTACACGAAAACCTTCGCTAATCCTTATCAGACTGCTCAGTTCGGCTATATCGATGATGTCATCGAGCCGCGTAACACGCGTTTCCGCATCTGCCGTGGCTTGGCACAGCTGGCTCACAAGCGTCAGTCACTGCCTGCAAAGAAACATGGCTGCATGCCCATGTAAAATTGAAATATGGAAAAAATGGATAAGAACATATATGCGGCTATTGCCATGGCTATCTTCGAGTTCCAGGGCAATAATGTACACGACAAAGAGCCGGGCATCATCACAATCAAGCCTAAGCAGACACTGTGGGATGCCAAGCAGCTTTCATTCACCGCGAAACCATAACAAGCTTAACATTAAGAAGATGAAGCAGTTTAAATATACTATAGACGGCAAGGACTATGAGGTCGAGATCGTTGACATCAACGAGGAGACGAATGTCGCCAACGTGAAAGTTAACGGAGAAGAGTTCGAAGTGGGCATGGAGAAGCCTGCAGAGGAAGAGAAGCCTAAGGTAACGCTTGGTAAGCCTGTTGCTGAAGACAACGAGGAGGCTGCTCCTGCAGCCAATGTCAACACAGCCAATGCTATCAAGGCTCCGCTGCCGGGTACCATCACATCCATCAACGTGAAGGTCGGCGATGAGGTTAAGGCTGGTGACACGTTGCTCGTGCTCGAAGCTATGAAGATGGCCAACAATATCGAGGCAGAGAAAGATGGCAAGGTAACGGCTGTCTGCGTTAAAGAAGGCCAGAGCGTTATGGAGGATGATGCTCTCGTTGTGGTAGAGTAATATTCTCCCAATAATAAACAAAAATGCCCGGTTTTGTGTGAAATCATGCAAAATCGGGCGTTTTGTCGTATTTTATTAGTACCTTTGCACACAAACACAATTAGAATAAAATCATAATGGCCAAAAAGAGAATTTTATTCATCAATCAGGAGATTGTACCTTATGTTCCAACGTCAGAAATGGCTGTGTTGGGTCGCGATCTGCCGCAGAAAATGCAGGCAGGCGGTTTTGATGTTCGCACGTTCATGCCTAAATGGGGTAATATCAACGAGCGTCGCGGTCAGCTTCATGAGGTCATCCGCCTCTCAGGACTGAACATCGTCATTGATGATACCGATCATCCACTTATCATTAAGGTAGCTAGTGTTCCAGTCTCAAGACTTCAGGTATATTTCATTGATAATGAGGATTACTTCATCAAACGTCGCACAATGACGGAGGATGAGAATGGTGATGAATATACAGACAACGGCGAGCGTGCTATTTTCTTCGCTCGTGGCGTATTGGAGACTGTGAAGAAGCTTCGTTGGAATCCTGATATTATCCACTGTCAGGGATGGATGGCAGGTGTCATTCCTCTTTATGTAAAGACGGCATATCACGATGATCCTACCTTCGCCAATTCAAAGGTAGTCTTCTCGCTTTTCTCTAAGCAGTTCAAGTCTAACTTTGGCACGAAGTTTAAGGATTGTGTCGATTTCGGTTCAGCCAAGGCCAGCTTGCTCGATAAATATTCAGAGCATTTCGACTTTACGGATCTCGCCAAACTCGCCATCGACTATAGTGACGGTGTGATTGAAGCTACTCAGGAAGTTAACGATCAGCTTATGGCATATGCAGAGGCTTCTAAGCTCCCTATCCTCAAGTATCCTGGCGAGAACTATGCTCCTGCTTACAAGGAGTTTTACAATAAGCTTTTAGGATAAATCCTACAGGCGATCATTTCAACATGTTTACAAGCATGAAATTAAAAATAGCGCTCATCTTACTCTCAGGCCTAGCAATGGCCTCGTGTACTGATTCAACGGATGAAATAGGTTCTTCATTGAACACCAATACGGATGCCGTGAATGTGGAGACTGTTTCTTATGATGTAGTAAGCGAGTCTTTGCTTGCTGACTCTGTGTTGTCAAGAAACACAACAGGCTATATCGGTAAAGTAAAGGATCCCGAGACAGGAAACTACATCACGGGTAACTTCATGGCGCAGTTCTATAATCTCGAGAACTATAAGTTTCCGGATAAGTCAGCCATGGCTGGGGTAGATTCCAAGGGTGACACGATTAAGGGTTTGATCAAGGCTGATTCTTGTGAGCTTCGTCTCTTCTACTCGAAGCATTACGGTGACAGTACACGAACCATGAAGCTCACTGCTTACGAGATGAGTAAGCCAATGACCGAGGATCGTAACTACTACAGCAACTTCGATCCTGAGGCCAATGGATACATCCGTAAGGGTGGCATTGCGCAGAACAAAGTCTATACGTTGACCGATTACATGGTGGCTAAGTCTATGCGTGATACTTCCACCTATGAGCCATATATTACAATAAAGCTCAATGGTAAGTATACAGATGCAAATGGCAAGGAATATAGCAACTATGGTACCTATATCCTTGAGAAGTACTATGAGAATCCGAGCTATTTCAAGAATGCTTATACCTTCATGAAGAATGTCGTTCCTGGCTTCTATTTTAAGCATCAGTCGGGATTAGGCAATATGGCTTATATTGATGCCTCACAGCTTACCTTATATTATAAGTATGTCTATAATGATAGTGTCTTGAATGGTATCACCGTGTTTTGGGGCACTGAAGAGGTGTTGCAGTCTACGAATATAACCAACGATAAAAGCAAGTTGGCTGAACTCGCAGCTGATCAGAGCTGTACATATCTGAAAACACCGGCAGGCATCTTCACGGAGCTCACGCTTCCTGTTGAGAAGGTCGTCTCTGGTCACGAGAATGATAAGATTGCTGGTGCTTCCTTGTCTATCCCAAGAATCAACAGTAATGCTGGTAATTCTGAGTATGCCTTTGACATTCCAAAGAATGTATTGATGATTCCGAAGGACTCGCTCTACAGCTTCTTCGAGAACCAGGAGATGTACAATAACCGTAACTCGTTCGTTGCGACTTACTCAGGTAAGTCTTCAACAAATAGCTACACGTTTAAGAATATATCAGGTATGATCACGGCAATGGCTGCTATAGATAAAAGCAAGCGTTCTGCCGACTGGAATAAAGTTGTGCTCATTCCTGTGACATTGACAACAACAACATCTTCGACATCAGGCAGTTCCAGCTCTTATTATTACTATTATTACGGATATTCATCCTCTACAAGCTCCACTGTGACAAAAGTGTCTCACGACATGTCTCTTACGAGTACGAAGCTTGTCAAGGGTAAGGAGTCGAATAGTCCGCTTCAACTGCAGGTCATCTATAGTCATTTTAAGTAGTTTACAATAATGGCAGATAATTTTCTCGAGCGGCATCGCCGTGATTATGAAGAGCGGAAAGAAGCATGGCTGAGAAACAAGAAACACATGCCGAAGATAAAGCGGAAGCTTCAGAAGCCAGAAGACGAAAGTCTGTAGGTTTAGAGAGTTAACATTGAATACTATTCAGAAATAAAGCGAGGATCATGGGTATTTTCGGATTATTCAGCAAGAAAAATAAAGAAACCTTAGACCAAGGTCTTGAGAAGACCAAGCAGAGCGTGTTCTCTAAGATTACACGCGCTATAGCCGGTAAGTCCAAAGTAGACGATGATGTGCTCGACAACCTTGAGGAGGTCCTCATTACCTCCGATGTAGGTGTTGATACAACGGTCAAGATTATCCATCGTATCGAGGATCGTGTAGCACGTGATAAGTATGTCTCTACTTCGGAATTGAACAAGATTCTGAAAGAAGAGATTGCCGCTCTCCTCACAGAGAATAACACGCAAGACAACTCCAACTGGGATCTGCCTACAGACCATAAGCCTTATGTCATCCTTGTCGTTGGAGTGAACGGTGTAGGAAAGACAACGACTATTGGTAAGCTTGCTTACCAGTTTAAGAAAGCCGGAAAGAAGGTTTACTTAGGTGCTGCTGATACCTTCCGTGCTGCTGCCGTTGAGCAGATACAGATCTGGGGTGACCGTGTAGGCGTGCCAGTCATCAAACAGCAGATGGGTTCTGATCCTGCGAGTGTGGCTTTCGACACGTTGCAGAGTGCAAAGGCAAACGATGCTGATGTGGTGCTCATTGATACTGCCGGGCGTCTTCACAACAAGGTAGGCTTGATGAACGAGCTCAAAAAGATCAAGGATGTCATGAAGAAGGTTGTTCCTACGGCACCAGATGAAGTTCTGCTTGTTCTTGATGGTAGTACGGGGCAGAATGCATTTGAGCAAGCGAAACAGTTCTCTGCAGTCACAAACATCACCTCGCTTGCTATCACGAAATTGGATGGTACCGCCAAAGGAGGCGTAGTGATAGGAATCTCCGATCAACTTAAAGTACCGGTCAAATACATTGGTCTTGGTGAAAAGATGGAAGACCTTCAGTTGTTTAACAAAAAAGAATTCGTCGACTCGTTGTTCTGATATAAGACATCCTGTAACGATATTTCTGAAATTTATGAAGAAGAACCAGATAGACTTTATCACCATGGGCTGTTCAAAGAATCTTGTTGATTCAGAGCAGCTCATGCGTCGTTTTGAGAATATGGGGTATCATTGTGTCCATGACTCGAAGCGGCCTCAGGGTGAGATAGCTGTTATCAATACATGTGGTTTTATTGAGAGTGCCAAAGAGGAAAGCATCAACACGATCTTGGAGTTTGTTAATGCCAAGAATGAAGGGCGTTTGCACAAGCTCTATGTCATGGGGTGTCTTTCACAACGTTATCAGAAAGAGCTCGAAGAGAACATACCAGAAGTGGATAAGTTCTATGGTAAGTTCAACTATACGCAGTTGCTGAAAGATCTTGGACCAGCAGACACGACATCTACGGAAGGCAAGGCATTTTCTGAGCGACGTGTGGCTGCTAACAGTCGCCGAATGCTCACTACCCCATCCCACTATGCTTATATCAAGATTGCAGAGGGTTGTGACCGTCACTGCGCTTACTGTGCCATCCCACTCATTACCAGAAAGCATGTGAGCCGACCTATGGAGGATATTCTTCAGGAAGTGAAGGAACTTGTCGATGAAGGCGTTACAGAGTTCCAGGTCATTGAGCAAGAACTTACCTATTATGGTGTAGATCTTTATGGCAGGACCCGGATCGCAGAACTCATCGATAAGATGGCGAATATCAAAGGCGTGAAATGGATTCGCTTGCACTATGCTTACCCGAACCAGTTCCCCTTGGAGCTTCTCGATGTGATGCGTGAGCACGATAATGTCTGTAAGTATTTGGACATAGCCTTGCAGCATATTTCCGACCATATGCTTACGCGTATGCATCGTCATGTCACGAAGCAAGAGACGCTCGACCTCATTCATACAATCCGAGAGCGAGTGCCGGGTATCACAATCCGTACAACGCTGATGGTCGGTTTTCCGGGTGAGACCGAGGAAGACTTCAATGAACTTGTCGACTTCGTCAAGCAAGAGAAGTTTGAGCGCATGGGTGCCTTTGCCTATTCTGAGGAAGAAGGAACCTATTCTGCTGAGCACTATAAGGATGATGTACCTGCCGACGTGAAGCAGGCACGTCTTGACAAACTTATGGCTGTTCAGGAACAGATCAGTTCTGAGATTGAAGCAGCTAAAGTCGGGAAGGTCTTCAAGGTTATCATTGACCGTAAGGAAGGTGATTACTATGTAGGTCGCACGGAGGCTTGTTCACCGGAGGTTGATCCTGAGGTGCTTATTCCTGTGGCTGACCGTCGTCTGCGCACCGGACATTATTATAATGTACTGATGACCGACAGCGATGAATTTGACCTTTACGGTAAGGTGCAATAATCAAAGTGCTGTAAATATATGAATAACAAGGAGTTTATAGCACAGTTGGCTGCTAAGACCGGCTACACACAGGCTGATACGCAGCAGATGGTGCGTACGTTCATTGCTGAGATGGGTGCTCATCTGGAAGAAGGCGATACCCTACAGATTAACAACTTCGGTACTTTCGAAGTTAAGAAGCGACTGGAGCGTATAGTTGTCAATCCAGGCACACAGCAGCGCATGCTTGTACCGCCTAAGTTGATTCTCAACTTCAAGCCAGTTGCAGCCATCAAGGAAAATTTGAAAAAGTCAACAAACGAACAATAACAACGAACATTAATAACGAGCAATGAGTAAGATAGGCAATAAGGAACTTTCTTCTTCTCTTTCGGAAAAGCACGGTCTTAATAAGACTGATGCCGAGAAGTTCGTTGCGGCTCTTTTCGAAGTCATCAATGAAGGTCTTGAATCGGATAAGCTCGTAAAGGTTAAAGGGCTGGGCACATTCAAGATCATCGGTGTGGCAGCTCGTAAGAGTGTGGATGTCAACACCGGTGCACCTATTGTCATTGAAGGTCGAGATAAGATCAGCTTTACGCCCGATGCTACTCTTCGTGATGAGGTCAACAAGCCATTCTCTCAGTTTGACACTGTTGTACTCAATGATGGTGTCGACTTCTCTAATATAGATAAAGAGTTTGAAGAAGATCCTGAGGCTGCCGTGCTCAAGGCTATTGGAGAAACTTCCGTGTCCGATGCTTCCGAATCAGAACCATCTAAGGAAACGAAGGCAGACGATAAAATTGACGAAGAAATAGTTACTAACGAAACTGCAACAGAATCGAAGGTGTCGGAATCTGTAGTAGATCAGCATGAGGTTGTTGATCCGAACAGTTCTTTGTCTGAACCTACTGAATCAAAAAATGATATTGCTGATATCTCTAGTTCAGAAGAAAGGCCGGAAACTTCATCAGTGGAGCCACCTATTGATAAGGAACCGGTCGCTACTGAGCAACAAGAAGAGACCGAAGAAAAGAAAGCAGAGGCGAACACTTCGGCAGAACAACCACAATATGACGAAGAAATTGTTGAGGAACATCAGAATAATGCTCTCAAGATTCTTATTCTCGCAGCCTCGGTTATTGTAATCGGATGTATAGGAGGCGGCTATTATCTCTTTAAACAAATTGAGAAGCGTGACAGTCATATTGAGCTCTTAGAGAAGCAAATGAAAATTGTGGCGCAGAATCAGAAGAAGAGTAATGTGGCCCACACTCAACATCAGTCTACCTCAAACCCCGTAGATTCTCTAAAGGCATCAACAGCCTTTCAAGCAAAGACGGCAGAATCGGTTAAGACTGAGACCGAGGAAGAGTCTAATGAGAAAGCCTTGCAAGTTAAATATAACCGTGATCCTCGCATCCGCACAGGAGCTTATATCATTACGGGTATCAAGAAGACTGTTACGGTGCGTGCCGGTCAGACAATGAATGGCATCAGCCGTACAGCGCTCGGCCCTGGTATGGAATGCTACGTCGAAGCCGTCAATGGAGGTCAACGTGAGCTCAAAGAGGGCGAGAAAATTAATATTCCGAGTCTTAAACTTAAAAAGAGGAAATAACCATTGCAGCGGCGCACCCTGCAATTACGTTGGACACGCATCCATACTACTTATATTGCATTGCCATTTCTATTCTTTTGACAGCGACATCCTTATCTAATGCATGCTCCATGTCGAGACCTTCATTGATGTCTATCACTTTCTCGAATCCAGCCTTAAGCAGTTGTGGTTTGTCTTTGATACGCCCTGCAACAAGGATGACGGGAATGTCTCGAGATTGGCAATGTTTTAGAATGACACTCGGCAACTTTCCCATCAATGTCTGTGCATCCGAGCTACCTTCACCTGTAATAACAAACTGAGGTTTGTCTGGAGCAGAGAGTGCTTCATCAAAGCCAGATGATTGTAATACAATGTCAGCACCGCTTTCTACCCTTGCATCCATAAACTCCATGAATGCATAGCCTAATCCACCGGCTGCTCCTGCTCCAGGTTCGTTGGCACAATCTTTCCCTTGATGCTTGGCAGCCATTTCAGCAAAAGTCTTGGCTCTGCGATCGAGTTTCTCTACCATGTCAGTATCAGCACCTTTCTGTGGAGCAAAGATATGAGCAGCTCCATTGGGGCCATACAACGGATTCTTGACATCTGTAGCCAATGTCACTTTGATGTCTTTGAGCCATGAGGTATCAAACGGATCGTACCACATCTTGTGTGCCTGTGTCTGCCACTCATGCTTCAAGGCTTTCAGCATGCCGAGCCCACAGTCACTTGTAGCGACGCCTCCGAGACCAATAATAAACTCCCGACAACCTCGCCTCATGGCTTGAACCATCAGTTCCCCCACTCCATAGCTCGTAGCTACCAATGGGTTGCGGTTCTCCGGTTCAACCATTGTCAGACCTACTGCTTTTGCAACCTCGATAATACCAATTCCGTTCTTAATGCCGAAGGCCGAGTCACACCATCGCATCACGGCATCGTGAACATGACACGTCACGATCTCGTTTGGCTGCATGGCTTCAAGAAAACCTTCGCCTCCATCACTCACTGTAAAGCTCTTCACCTCTGCATCAGGATAGGCTTCTTTCAAACCTTGCGCTGCTGCCTCATTCGCTTCTGCGGAAGTGAGGCAACCTTTGAAACTGTCTATTGCTGTAATGATTTTCATATTAATTGTGGACGGCCACAAGGGCCGCCCTTGCATTTTATAGTCTTCTTATAAAATAATAACGGAGAAAAAACGTTATTTCTTACATGAAGAGACTCTTTTTTTTCATCATAGCAATTATTGCACCGATCTGTTTGTTCGCTCAAACCTTTACTTTGAAAGGCCGGGTCATCGACGAGGAAGGCAAACCCGTAGAGTTTGCCTCTGTCTCTTGTGTATCTCAAGGCAAGGCGACGGTTACCTCATTGAAAGGCGAATATAGTCTCACGCTGCATTCAGCCGATTCGGTCGTCATTCGCTATTCTATGTTGGGCTATCACACGAAGAAGCGCGTGCTCTTTAAGCCTCATGGTACCCAGACTCTGCAAGTTGTGATGTATGCGAGCTCGAACACGCTCGATGAAGTGAATGTTAAAGGCCAGAAGATTCAGTCGGGCCAGTTAGAAGATCTCAATACGAAACCGCTGAAAAATATGCCTTCTACTACAGGTAATGCAGTAGAGGAATTGCTTCAGAGTCAGGCTGGTGTGAGCACACATTCAGAGCTCTCTTCACAATATAATGTGCGCGGAGGATCATTCGATGAGAATTCTGTCTATATCAACAATGTGGAGGTATTCCGCCCATTCCTTGTCCGGAGTGGCCAGCAGGAGGGCCTCTCTATCATCAATCCCGATATGGTGGGTAATATCGGGTTCTCCACGGGTGGTTACGCAGCTCGCTATGGCGACAAGATGTCTTCTGCACTAGACATCACTTATCGTCGCCCTAAGCGCTTTGAAGCCGCTGTGGATGCTTCGCTTTTAGGCGCTGGAGCCTATGTCGGGTTCTCTAACAAGAAGTTTGCTTGGTCCAACGGAATACGCTATAAGACAAACCGTTATCTTCTTGGTACCTTCGATACTAATGGTGAGTACGACCCAAACTTCCTTGATTATCAGACTTATCTTAACTGGCGGCCTAACACCCGGTGGAGCTTTGATATTATCGGAGACATATCAGACAACCATTATAATTTTACGCCTAAAGATCGGGAGACAAAGTTCGGTACCTTGGAGAATGTGAAGTCGTTTAAGGTATATTTTGCGGGTAAGGAGAAAGACCTCTTCCGTACCTATTTTGGCTCACTGAATATCACACGTCACTATGGCGACTCTACTTCCGTCTCGCTTATTGCATCTGCCTTTAAGACAGATGAAAAAGAGAGATACGACATTGAAGGTCAATATTGGCTCAATCAGACCGAGACTGCAGAGAATCTTGGTGTTGGCACCTATTTTCAGCATGCCCGCAACTACCTCAAAGGAAATGTTGAGAGCATTAAGTTGATGGCGAGACATACGGCAAAGCAGCATGATATCGAGGGAGCCTTGACATACAAGATGGAACATGTAGAGGAGCAATCGGGTGAATATGAAATGCGAGATTCTGCCGGTTATATCGTTCCACATACGGGTAAAGACCTTTATATGGTCTATAGTCTTAGGGCTAACAATACACTGAACAGCAATCGATTGGAGATGTATCTTCAAGATACGTGGCGATTCAAGTCTGGAGGTAGAGAAAGCAACGACAGTACGGAGCATGATCCAACGCTATACACGCTCAACTATGGTGTTCGCTTCTCTCATTGGAACTATACAAGAGAGTCTATCCTCTCTCCGCGTGTCTCCTTGAGCATCATTCCTTCGTTCAATCAGAATCTGAGTTTCCGTTTCGCTACAGGTTTGTACTATCAGGCTCCGTTCTACAAAGAGCTCCGCGATACGACGACGATCAATGGCGTGACCTATGCGCTGCTCAATAATAAGATAAAGAGTCAGCGGTCGATCCATTTTATCGGGGGTATGGAGTATCGATTCAAGATTAACAACCGACCGTTCATGTTCTCTACAGAACTGTATTACAAGTTGTTGAACAATCTCATCCCTTACTCTGTCAACAATATGAAGGTGACTTATTATGGAGACAATAAGGCGAGTGGCCATGCAGCAGGTCTCGACATGAAGCTCTATGGCGAGTTTGTTCCCGGTACTGATTCATGGCTGACGCTCTCTCTGATGAATACAAAGATGAACTTTAATGGTCATTCCATGCCGTTGCCTACGGACCAGCGTTATGCCCTCCATCTTTTCTATACCGATTACTTTCCAGGTTCCGATCGTTGGCTGATGACGCTGCGTCTCACTTATGCGGATGGTCTGCCCTTCTCTGCACCGCATAGAGAGTTGGAGCGCAATGAGTTCCGTGCACCGGCTTATCGTCGAGCAGATATCGGTATGACTTATCGGTTGCTCAACAATGAGGATCATCATAGTAAGAGTATCTTCAAGAATATATGGCTCGGTGTTGACTGTCTTAACCTCTTCGACATCAGCAATGTCAATTCCTACTATTGGATTACAGATGTCACCAATCAGATGTATGCGGTGCCAAATTATCTCACACGTAGACAGATCAATGCGAAAGTAAGGTTCGAGTTCTAAAAAGATTGAATATTATTTGTCTGATTGAGAATTTTGAGCTAAATTTGCCACATGCATTAATAGCACATAGAGGCGCGATATCCATCTTATAAAGATAAATTGCTCAAGACAATGACATTAGATTATTGTACAAAGCTAATAAACGATACTAAAGAATTATTGTTATGGATAAGAGACAAGCAATAAAGATCGCGGGCGAATATAAAAAAGAGGTTTCTAAAGTTTTGGACTTCTCAGCTATATATCTATATGGCTCATACAGTAAAGGCACAGCCAGAGCGGACAGTGATATTGATATTGCTGTGATAGTTCCTCATCTTAATGATAATTGGTTCCTTACGGTTAAGAAACTTTGGAGAGCCGGCCGTGCTGTAAATAGCTTAATCGAACCTGTTCTTGTTGAGGAGGATGAACCTTCTCCTCTATATGATGAAGTAACAAGATGGGGTATAGCAATATCTTGATGATATTGTGGAAGTGTCTTAATGTGACTGCGATTTTGTGATTTTGTGATTTTTGAAACAAAAAAGGCGCGCCGGTGATCATCGGTGCGCCTTTAATATTTTATTTATAAGGAAGTTTTTACTTCTTCAGCATGCTCTCCATATCCTTTGTACGAGCGTCGTTTGCGCCGTAAAGGCTGTAGTAGCACTGATAGAGAGGATAAGCCCAGTTGCTCTGCTGACGGTTAGGATCAACCTCCTTAGCCTTCTCCAGATAGCCCATAGACTCCTTGTAAAGCTCTTTCTGAGCAGCAGGATTGCCGTTGATACCTGAAGCCTTTGCGTTGAGCGCAAAGCCGAGGTAGGTCAGCACCACTGAGTTGTCAGCCTTGATGGCAATAGCCTTCTTGAAGTCGTTGATGCACTCATCCCAGTTAGGATTCTGAGCTTTTGACTCCTTGTTGACGAGGTTCTGACCCTTCATAGCCCATGCTGTGAAGTTGTTTGGATTGGTTGCGATCGCTTTGTCGAGCACTGCGTTGAGCTCAGTGTTCATGTTCAGGCCACTGTACATATTGCACAGAATACCGAAAACAGTCTCGTTGCTTGGATCAGCATCGTATGCAGCCTTCATCTTGTTGGCGAAAGCCAGAGAATCAGCATGATTCTTCAAGTTCATCTGAGCCATAGCATATTTGAAAGTCTCAGCCTGCTTGCGCATGGCTGTATCTTTCATAGCGATGTCTGCATACTTCTCTGCACGATCATACTGTTTAGCCTGGTTAGCGTAGAGAGCTGTGTAGTAAGCTACCTGGCCGAGATACTGCTTCTCGCTGTCATGGTTCTTGGCAAACAGAGGATTGTCATCGGTATCGAGGAATGTACCCCAATACTTCAGGATGTTGTCCTGGTCGTTGCGCTGAGCATAGTAGTTACCAGCGGTGACGAGCTGCAGACGAGCATTGCCGGCTGTTGTAGCAAGGGCATCGGTATACTTAGGCTTAACCTTTCCCTTCTCGTTAGGCTCAGCATCGTACTTGGCGCACTCTACAGCGTTAACAGTTGCATCGTAGGCAGCCTGATAGAAAGCGAGGGTGTCGTACGGTGTCGTCTTCTGCTTGAGCATCTTAGCCTGGATGTTCTGTGCTTCGATAGCATTCTGGGCATCAAAGGTCTTGAGCGCGAGCTTTGTCACGTAGTCGTAAGCCTTTGCCTTCTCCTGTGCGTTAGCCATCTGACCGAGGTTCTGCTTCAAGAGCTGTGAAGCCTGAGTGAAGTCCTTAGCTGCAAGCACGGCCTTCAGAGGCTCACTGTCTCCAGCAAAAGCAGCTGATGTGCCAAGCATCATCAGAGCTGCAATCATTAGTTTTTTCATAAGCTGTTATTAAAGCTATAATTAAAAGATGTGATTATTAGTTCTCATTATTATTATCATCCGAGTCTGTGGGAGTCTCGTCGTTCTGCTCCTGTGTAGGAGTCTCTGAAGAGTTGATATCCTGAGAAATCTTCTCGTTGGTTTCATTCCACTTCTGACGACTCTCTTCCTCAACGGTTGCCTCAAGCTCAGAACTCATCACCTTGCAGACGCTGGCGATGGTATCGTTCTTCTTAGCGAGGTTGATGAGGCGTACGCCTTGTGTTGCACGACCCATGACACGGACGTCGGCGACAGCCATGCGGATGACAATGCCACTCTTGTTGATGATCATAAGGTCATTCTCATCCGTGACATTCTTGATAGCCACAAGCTTGCCGGTCTTCTCCGTGATGGCAATGGTCTTGACACCTTTCTTCGCACGGCTCGTCTTACGATATTCCTCAATCTCAGAGCGTTTTCCGTAGCCATTCTCAGAGACGACCATTGCGGTCTCCTTTTGAGGATCATTGACAACGATCATGCCTACAACGGCATCGTCGCCACCATCGAGCACCATACCATGCACACCCATAGAGGCGCGACCTGAAGGACGGATCTGATCCTCATCAAAGCGCACGGCACGACCGTTGCGGTCTGCGAGGATAAGCTCGTTGGAGCCATTCGTCAGACGAACATCCACTACTTCGTCACCATCCTGGATGATGAGTGCCTTCACACCGTTGGCGCGTGGACGAGAGTATTCTTTCAGACAAGTCTTCTTCACGATACCATTCTTGGTTGCGAAGACGACATAGTGAGAATTCGTGAACTCTTCATCGCCAAGGCCACCACTGCGCAGACGTAGGAATGCATTCACCGTATCACCTGTCTCGAGGTTGAGCAAGTTCTGGATGGCACGGCCCTTGGATGTCTTGTCACCCTCAGGAATGTCATAGCAGTGGAGCCAGTAGCAACGTCCGAGGCGTGTGAAGATCAGCATCGTCTGATGCATGGTTGCCGGATAGATAAACTCTGTGAAGTCCTTCTCACGCGTGTGAGCACCCTTCGAGCCTACACCACCACGGGCCTGCTCGCGGAACTCCTTCAGCGGCGTGCGCTTGATATAGCCGAGATGGCTCACGGTAATCACCACGGGATCGTTAGGATAGAAGTCCTCAGCATTGAACTCATGCTCGTCGGGGATGATCTGCGTGCGACGCTCATCACCATATTTCTGCTTCACCTCAATGAGGTCATCTTTCATCACTTTTTTGCAAAGCTCAGGATCATCGAGAATCTGCTGGAGATAAGTGATACGCTTCTCCAACTCATCGTATTCTGCGTGCAGGTCATCGAGACGAAGCTTCGTGAGTTGTGACAGACGCATGTCTACGATAGCCTTCGACTGCAACTCATCGAGGTTGAAGCGCTTCTCCAAGTTACGCTGTGCATCCGACGGGCTCTCTGAGCCACGGATGATATGCACCACCTCGTCGATGTTGTCGCTGGCGATAATCAGGCCTTCGAGGATATGCGCACGCTCCTTGGCTTTGTTCAGGTCGAACTTCGTACGGCGGATCGTCACCTCGTGACGGTGCTCAATGAAGTAAGCGATACACTCCTTCAGCGAGAGGAGCTTCGGACGAAGCTGTGAGTGGTCGTGCTTGTTAGGCACAAGGGCAATACAGTTGACCGAGAAGCTGCTCTGCAGGGCGGTCATCTTAAAGAGTTTGTTGAGGATGACCTTCGCATTGGCGTCTTTCTTCACGTCGACAACGATACGCATACCCTGACGGCCCGTCTCATCGTTGACATTGCTGATACCCTCAAGCTTACCCTCCTTCACGAGGTCGGCTATATACTCGATGAGCTGCTGCTTGTTGACTCCATAAGGAATCTCCGTCACCACGATGCGGTCGTGGTTCTCATCGCTCTCAATCTCAGCCTTCGCACGGATGACAACACGGCCACGGCCTGTGCGGTAAGCCTCCTTCACGCCCTGCAAGCCATAGATATAAGCGCCTGTAGGGAAGTCGGGAGCGGGGATGTACTTCATTAGACCATCCACATCGATGTCCGGATTGTCGATATAAGCACAGCAGCCGTCGATGACCTCACCGAGGTTATGTGTCGGGATATTCGTAGCCATACCCACAGCGATACCGTTGCCACCATTGACAAGGAGGTTCGGGATCTTTGTAGGCATCACGGTCGGTTCCTTCAAGGTATCATCGAAGTTGTTGACCATATCGACGGTATCCTTGTCGATATCGTCCATGATATGCTCACCCATCTTCGAGAGTCGGCACTCAGTGTAACGCATGGCAGCCGGTGAGTCGCCATCCACACTACCGAAGTTACCTTGTCCGTCCACAAGCTTGTAGCGCATGTTCCACTCCTGGCCCATACGTACAAGGGCACCATACACGGAGCTGTCGCCGTGAGGGTGGTATTTACCAAGCACCTCACCTACGACACGTGCGCATTTCTTATAAGGTTTGTCACTCGTGTTGCCCAAGCCTAACATACCGTAAAGGATACGGCGATGCACAGGCTTGAAGCCATCCCTGACATCAGGAAGGGCACGAGCCACAATGACAGACATCGAGTAGTCGATGTAAGAGGTTTTCATCTCTTCCTCGATGTTAATCTTCATGATCCGATCCTGATCAATGGTCAGATTCTCATCCATTATTCTTTATTTCTTTATTTGTGTTAATTTTCGATCTGAGGGCATTTAAACGCAAGATTTTCGATTCGCATGCCTATTTCAAAGTGTAAAATTACTCATTTTTTACGAGATAACAACTAATAGTTGGCGAAAATTTTCCTAAACATGCAATTTATCTTTAATTTTGCAGATTGTATAATTAAGAGGTATATTTTTAGAGCCCATGATCCACGTTATAAGCATCTTTTTGCTGACCATCCTCGCGAGTTTCATCCAGCGGACGACAGGCTTTGGCTTCGGCATCTTTATTATGACGGTTCTGCCCTATCTGTTGCCATCATATGGTGAGGCAACGACGTTGTCCGGCATGCTCGCCATGACAACATCAGCGGTGGTGAGCTATCGAATGCGCCGTTATCTCAACTGGCATCACCTGGTGCCTATTCTCCTGACGTTTATTGCTGTCTCTACGGTGGCTATCTTCTGCCTCAAGCGGATGGACGATGTAATCCTTCGTCGTATACTTGGTGTAGTGCTGATTCTGACGAGTGCTTATTTCTGCTTGCTGAGCAACCGCATCAAATTGGGCACGAAACTCCCTACACAGATTGGTGCTGGCTGCATCAGTGGTCTCATGGGTGGATTCTTCGGTATGCAAGGCCCTCCAGCCGTACTTTATTTTATTCAGACTACGAAAGACAAAAACGAATAAATGGCTCTTGCGCAGACCTACTTTTTCATGGGTAATGTCATGATGCTGTGTGTCCGGGCCTACAATGGCTTCCTCACTTTGCCTGTCTGCCGCAGTTATCTCTATGGCATCGGCGGTGTCGTCATCGGCATGGCTATTGGCGGTTATGTCTTCCGCCACCTCCCTCAGAAAGCATTCAAATATGTTGTTTATGCTTATATAGGCATCAGTGGTATCATTATATTATTAACAGCATAATAAGTTGTTGTGAAGAAATCAATCAAATACATTCTTTCTCTGACGCCTGTCGTCTTCCTCATTCTGTTCCTTGCCATCGGCATCCGTATCTATGGCATCGACGCCTTGTCAGGACCGAGCCAACTCGTGCTCATTGCTTCCACGGGCATTGCTGTACTTGTCGCCATGCTCTATTTCCATCAGTCGTGGAAGACGCTTGAGGAAGAGATCAACCATTCTATCGGGAGCATCGGCTCACCGATCTGCATTCTTCTGCTTATCGGACTGCTCTCGGGTACCTGGATGGTGAGCGGAGTGGTGCCCATGCTCATCTATTATGGCATGCAGATCATCAATCCTCATGTCTTCCTCGTCTCCGCTTGTGTTATCAGTGCCATTGTTTCCGTGATGACCGGCAGCTCGTGGACGACTGTTGCAACCATCGGTGTGGCGCTGATGGGTATCGGTAAAGCGGAGGGCTTCAGCGATGGTTGGACTGCGGGAGCTATTCTTTCGGGCGCCTATTTTGGCGATAAGATGTCGCCACTCTCCGACACTACGGTGTTAGCCTCTTCGCTCTGCCATGTGCCCCTCTTTTCGCATATTAAATATATGACCATCACCACGGTGCCATCGTTTACAATCTCACTTGTCATCTTCCTCATAGCCGGATTCTTTGTACCATCGACCGCCAATATCGACACGTCAGCCTTCACCGGAGCATTGGCGTCTAAGTTCAACTTGAGTCTGTGGCTCTTGCTGGTGCCGATCATCACAGGTTGGATGATCTACAGGAAGTTACCGGCTATCATCGTGTTGTTTGCTTCCTCCGTTATCGCTATCGTCTTTGCCGTTATCTTTCAACCTCATATCCTCGTTGAGATCAGTGGCATGCAAGAGACTTCTTCCGTTGCTTTATTGAAAGGCTCCTTGCAGAGCGGATTCGGCAAGACGGCAGTGGACAGTGGCTTTGCACCCGTCAATGAGCTCCTTGCTACGCGTGGCATGGCGGGTATGCTCAATTCCGTCTGGATCATTCTGTGCGCCATTTGCTTCGGTGGTGTATTGAAGGCAGGTGGCATGTTGGCAAATATCGTTGAACTGATTGTTCCGTTGACGAAGACGCGTGTGGGCCTCGTGGCATCCACGGTTTTCTCGGGTATCTTTTTCAATGCCACCGCAGCTGACCAATTCCTTTCTATCATGCTCAATGCCAGCATGTTTAGCGAGATCTATAAAGAAGAAGGTTATGAGAGTCGGCTGCTGAGTCGAAGCATCGAAGACTCGAGTACAGTGACCTCTGTGCTTGTTCCTTGGACGACCTGTGGTATGACGCAGTCGACGGTTCTTAACGTTCCTACACTTACTTACCTTCCCTACTGCTTCTTCAATATCCTCGCGCCTCTGACGAGTATCGTCATAGCAGCAACCGGGTTCAAGATTTACAGAAAAGCAAAACAATTATCTTAAAATTCAATTATGCTGACTCTTCTCCCTCCCCTATTGGGGAGGGACGGAGAGAGGCCCATTATTATGCAAGACAATCCCAATGAACAGTTCCCGATCGTGGATGAAGACGGGAACATCCTCGGAGCCGTCAGTCGCGGACATGCGCACGATGGCAGCAAGATTCTTCATCCCGTTGTTCACCTTCACGTCTTCAACGGCAAGGGCGAGCTCTATCTCCAGCATCGTCCAGCGTGGAAAGACATTCAACCCGACAAGTGGGACACTGCTGTCGGTGGTCATATCGACTTAGGCGAGAATGTCGACCAGGCCTTGCACCGTGAGGTTCGTGAAGAACTGGGCATCACCGATTTCCAACCTGAGTCACTAGGTCATTACGTCTTCGAAAGCAAGCGTGAACGCGAGCTCGTCTATGTCCATCGTTGCGTCTATGAAGGTCCCATCAAACCGAGCAAGGACGAACTCAACGGTGGTCGCTTTTGGACTCGTCAGGAGATTCTTGACAATATAGGAAAGGGCGTCTTCACACCCAACTTCGAGAATGAATATAAGAAGTTTTTCTTTTAAAGATTGTGTAATGGTAACGCGCCTCATATGTGACGCGTTACCGCCTCATATGTGACGCGTTACCGCCCCATATGTGACGCGTTACCGCCCCATATGTGACGCGTTACCGTCTCATCTGTGTCGCGTTTCCACCTTAGTTTCATTCTCACATTGTCGCAGTCGCATTAAGACACTTCATCAAGGGATATTTCTTTGGTAGAAGTTTGCAGGGTTGCCATATTCTTTGTAACTTTGCAAAATCTATTCAATTTAGTATAGATTACAAAAACAAATAACTTTTCAACAATAAGGAATGAACAACGACAACAATATCGCTGAGGTACGCTTCTCCATTCTCAAGCGCAATGGGACCCATGAGAACTATGACGGCAACAAGATAGCCAATGCAATCAAGAAAAGTTTTGTCTCCACGGGACAAAGCATCGAGGATGATGAACTGCAGGCCATCGTAGCAGCCGTCGAAGCACTGCTCATTGCAGATGAGAGTCAGCGCGAAGTAGAGCATATCCAGGATCTCGTGGAGCAAGAGCTCATGAAGCGCGGTCATTACGCTGAGGCCAAGAGCTATATTCTCTTCCGCAACAAGCGTACAGAACAGCGCCATCTTCTTAATCGACTTGCTGCACTGATGGGTGGCAACGGAATTGACGAGGTTCTTAAAGGTATAGCCAAGGATTTTACTGATCCACAGTATTCATTGAATGTTCTTGCTGAGAAGGAAGGAAGTATGGATAAATCGACAATGGATGCTCGCCACCGGCTCTTGTCTTTCATTACGGCTGCTGTCGAGTTGACTACAACGGATGCCCCTCAATGGGAATTCATTGCTGCCCGTCTGCTTGACTTTCAGCTAACCCGCGACATCCGGTCCTTGGAGCAGAAAGAAGGCATCGGCAGTTTCTATGAGAAGATCAGTTTCCTCACCTCGCAGGGACTTTACGGAGAATATATTCTCAAAGCTTATACGGAAGAAGAGATTAACAAGGCTGTTTCTTTTATCGATAACGACCGAGACAAGCTTATCAACTATTCCGGTCTCGACTTGCTTATCAAGCGTTATCTGCTTCATACTTTCGACCATCAGGTAGTAGAGACAGTGCAGGAGATGTTCTTGGGGATTGCACTGCACCTCGCCATGAAGGAGCCCAAGGACCGGATGATATGGGTACGGAAGTTCTACGATATGCTCAGTACGCTCCAGGTGACGATGGCTACTCCTACCCTCGCCAATGCGCGTAAGCCTCTCCATCAGTTGTCGAGCTGTTTCATCGACACGGTCCCCGACTCGCTCGAAGGCATTTACCGTAGCATCGACAACTTTGCGCAGGTGAGCAAATACGGTGGCGGCATGGGCCTCTACTTCGGAAAGGTGCGCGCTGTGGGTGGCCGTATCCGCGGTTTCAAAGGTGCTGCAGGTGGCGTGGTACGCTGGCTGCGATTGGTCAACGACACTGCGGTAGCTGTAGACCAGTTGGGCGTGCGCCAGGGAGCCGTTGCTGTCTACCTCGATGTATGGCACAAAGACCTGCCTGAGTTTCTTCAAATCCGTACGAACAACGGCGATGACCGCATGAAAGCACACGATATCTTCCCAGCTGTCTGCTATCCTAACCTCTTCTGGAAGATGGCTTCGGAGGACCTTAACCAGCAGTGGGCGATGTTCTGTCCCAATGAGATATGGCTTACAAAGGGCTATCACCTCGAGGATTATTACGGCGAGGAATGGGAGAAGCGCTACTTGGATTGTGTCGCTGACACACGGCTAACTCGCCGCACGATGACGATCAAGGACATTATCCGTCTCATCCTTCGCTCTGCTGTGGAGACAGGTACTCCGTTCTGCTTCAACCGTGACACGGTGAACCGCGCTAATCCAAATAAGCACAAGGGCATCATCTATTGTTCCAACCTCTGCACGGAGATTGCACAGAACATGAGCGCCATCTCAGAGGCAGAGACAGAGGTCAAGCAGGTCAACGGTGAGACAGTCGTCGTGAGAACTGTAAAGCCGGGCGACTTCGTGGTCTGCAATCTGGCAAGCCTCTCCCTCGGTCATATCAATCTTGAAGACAATGATCAGCTTCGCGATGTCGTGCGCACGGCTGTGAGGGCTCTTGACAATGTCATTGACCTCAACTTTTATCCGTTGCCTTTCGCGGAGATCACGAACCAGCAGTATCGGAGTATCGGTCTCGGTGTGAGCGGCTATCACCATGCCCTTGCCAAGCGGCGTATCAAATGGGAAAGTGACAAGCACCTTGCCTTTGCCGATGATGTGTTTGAGCGTATCAACCAGGCGGCTATCGAGGCAAGTTCTGATTTGGCTGCTGAGCGAGGCAGCTATGCGTTCTTTGAAGGCAGCGAGTGGCAGACCGGCGAATATTTTGACCGCCGCGATTATCATTCAGATGCATGGAAGGCGCTGCGTGAGAAGGTGGCTCGTCAGGGCATGCGCAATGCTTATCTCTTGGCTATTGCGCCGACAAGCAGTACGGGTATCATCGCTGGTACGACGGCGGGTGTCGACCCTATCATGAAACGTTTCTTCTTAGAGGAGAAGAAAGGATCGATGTTGCCGCGTGTGGCGCCCGAGCTCAACGATGCTACCTACTGGATGTACAAGAGTGCTTATCTCATCGACCAGGAGTGGAGCATGCGGGCAGCCGGTGTACGTCAGCGACACATTGATCAGGCACAGAGTGTCAACCTTTATATCACGACCGAATTCACGATGCGTAAGCTTCTCAACCTCTATCTCACGGCATGGAAGAGTGGAGTCAAAACCATCTATTATGTCCGCAGCAAGTCGCTGGAGGTAGAAGAATGTGAGAGTTGCGCATCATAAACACACAATTGACGGCTAACGGCCCTCTCCCCTCCCTCCCCCCACCCAGGGGAAGGGCGAGATTACCGGACAAGCTATTCAAAGAATCAAATATCCTTTTCGATAAATTAATTATTAATTCTCCCCCTCTCGACCCTAAAGGTATAGTTAAGCATATTTCTCCCTCCCCTGGCTGGGGGAGGGACTAAGGGAGGGGCCAGTAAGGGCCAGCTCTATGGACAATTCAATTTCCCGTAACGCGCTCTTTAATCCGAATGGCGACACGGACCTTCGGAAGCGCAGAATGATTGGTGGAAACTCCACCAATCTCAATGACTTCAACAACGTAAAGTATGCCTGGACAAGCGACTGGTACCGTCAGGCGATGAACAACTTCTGGATTCCGGAGGAGATCAATCTTGCTCAGGACATCAAGGATTATCCGCATCTTGAACCGGCTGAGCGAAAGGCTTACGACAAGATCCTCAGTTTCCTCGTCTTTCTCGACTCTCTGCAGAGCAACAACCTTCCGTGTGTGAGCGAGTATATCACGGCCAATGAGGTGAACCTTTGTCTTCATATACAAGACTTCCAGGAGTGCGTGCATAGTCAGAGCTATAGCTATATGCTCGACTCTATCTGTAGTCCTGAGGAGCGCAACGACATTCTCTATCAGTGGAAGACGGACGAGCATCTGCTGCGTCGCAACACCTTTATCGGCGATTGCTACAATGAGTTTCATGACAATCCTAACAAGCTCTCGTTCATGAAAACGCTCATTGCCAACTTCATCTTGGAAGGTATCTACTTCTACAGTGGTTTCATGTTCTTCTACAATCTCAGCCGCAACGGTAAGATGCCGGGCTCTGCGCAGGAGATCAGATATATCAACCGCGACGAGAACACTCATCTGTGGCTCTTTCGAAACATCATCCGCGAACTGGAGAAAGAGGAACCGGAGATGTTCACGCCTGAGAAGGTGGAGCTTTACAAACAGATGATGCTTGAGGGTGTTCGTCAGGAGATTGATTGGGGACAGTATGTCATCGGTGACGAAATTCAGGGTCTCTCTTCGAAGATGGTGTCCGACTATATCCGCTATCTTGGCAACCTTCGTTGGCATAGTCTTGGCTTCGGCTATCTCTTCGAGGACAACCGCAAGGAGCCCGAGAACATGCAATGGGTGGGTCTCTACTCCAACGCTAACATGGTCAAAACCGATTTCTTCGAAGCCAAGAGCACAGCTTACGCTAAGAGCAGCACGATCGTGGATGATCTATGATCGCATCCGGCTTGGCAGCGAGTAGCTCTTCCCTCGTTCCGTTGCCCCATGTCACCGCACATGTCTTGGTGCCGGCATTGCGCCCCATGAGAATGTCGTAAGGAGCATCACCGATGACAATGGCTTGCTGTGGCTCGAAATGAAGGCGGGAGAGGATGAGGTTGACGGGCTCCGGGTCAGGCTTGGCATTCACAACATCATCCGCTCCGACAATAGCCGAGAAGAGATCTGTGATGCCGAAGTCGGCTACCAATCCATCAAGCGACTCATGGCGTCGGCTGCTTGCAATGGCAAGCGTGTTGCCTTCGGTATGGAGTCGCTTCAACGTCTCTATGACACCCGGGAAGGGCTTGACGGCTCCCGGCACGTTGTTTATCTTGAAGATTTTCCGATACACCTCAGCGCATGCCTCGCTCTGCTTCGCATCAAGATGGGCAGAGACCGCAAAGCACTGATCTAAGGGCAAGCCTATCGTCGCGATACATGCCTCTGTACTTGGTCGCTGGATACCCATCTTGTCAAAGGTATCCATCATGGTCTTGACGATCAGTCCGCGACTGTCGCCTAATGTTCCGTCAAAATCAAAAATGTATAATCGCATTTGTTTTTATTTTTGCAGCGCCACATCTCCCGTCCGTTTCAGTACACCCCACTGTTGCAGTTCGCCCTTGATAGCCTTGAGATAACTCTTGAAGAGGACGTAGTACATGATCCAACGGTAGAAGAAGCGCTGGGGAATGATCCATAACAATACCCACAACTTCTCATGCTCGAAGAGGTAAGCCATGATGCTCACGCTGGCATCCACGGCGAGGAAGAGCAGATAGTAAGCAAGAATCTGCATGACGTTGCCGGAGAAGAGACCAATGAACATCATCACATCAGCCAAAGGAGAGAAGGTCGGGATGATATATTGGAAGACAAGCATGTTTGGCATTGCCCACAAGCCGAAACCCTTCTTCTTTGCATTGAAGAGTGATGAACGATGTTTCCAGAAGGTCTGCATGACACCGAAGCACCAGCGCACGCGTTGTTTGACAAACTGTGATACTTTCTCAGGAGCTTCGGTCATAGCCACGGCAAAGTTCTCGTTCTCAATGACGTAGCCACTCTCAATGATGCGCATCGTCAGGTCGCAGTCCTCTGCCAGGGTGTCGGTAGCGAGTCCTCCGGCTTTCACGATGGCCTCTTTGCGGAAAGCTCCGATAGCACCTGGCACCACAGTGATGGCGTTGATATAAGAGTAAGCCATACGGTCGAAGTTCTGACTCGTCGTATACTCGATGGCCTGCCAGTGCGTAAGCATGTTACACTCGTTGCCTACCTTCACGTTTCCTGCCACGGCTCCGATGCGATGATCTTTGTCGATGAGGAAATGCTGCATGAGCTTGCTCACGGCATCAGGCTTCAGTTGTGTATCTGCATCGATGCAGACCACAAACTCGGAGTCAGTATGAGAGATACCGTAGTTGAGTGCTGAGGCCTTGCCTCCATTGGGCTTGCCAAGAATATGCACCTTCGCATTGCCGTCGAAAGCCTGATGCACGCGCTCTAAGGTGTGGTCCTTACTGCCATCGTCGACGAAGAAGATATTGAAGTTGGGATAGTCCTCTTTCAGTAGCGTTTCCACGGTGCGCACTGCGTTCACCTCTTCGTTATAAGCCGGAACGATAATCGACACCATCGGTGCATTGTCCTTCGTTAGTGCTGGATAATGGCGGCAGCGCTCCTTGCGCTTCTCCATGACCATGAGGTAATACATGAAGGCGAGGCGCATGAATCCAAGTACGATGAAGACGACGAACAGTGCAGTGAGGAAGTCGGTGATATGATAGATGAGCTCCGCCAGCGTGAGGTTGATCTGCATGGCATAGTAAGTTCTTCCCTTGGGTACGGGTGGCATCAACTGGGCCCGACTCATGCCGAGATACTGTTCCAAAGAGATGAAATGATAACCCTCATGCTGCAAGGTGCTGATTATACGTGGCAGTGCGGCTAAGGTCGGCTTACGCGTGATGCCTCCAGCATCGTGGAGCAGGATGATGTGACCGTCACCCCGATGAACACCCTCGATGACACGGCGGTAGATCTCATTTGCGGAGATTCCCGGTTGCCAGTCGTTAGGGTCCACCTCTTCACCCACGAAGAGATAGTTGCGGCGGCTCGCGAGGATCATCGGCTCAATTTCCTCATGCTGTGTCGGGTCTGCATCGGCATTGTAAGGCGCACGGAAAAGGATTGTGCTCTGACCCGTCACACTCTCCAAGAGCATGCGCGTGAGCTTCAGCTCTGCATAAGTGCGGTTGTCAGAGTTCTCAATCATGTTGTGGTGCGTGAATGTGTGGTTGCCGATGGTGAAGCCCTCTTTGTAGACTTTCTTTACGAGTGGGAGGTTTTTCTCCATCTGTAAGCCCACCATGAAGAAAGCAGCAGGTGCATGATACTTTTTCAAGGTCTTCAGTACATGAGGCGTCCAGCGATAGTCAGGGCCATCATCGAAGGTGAGCAACAAGTCTTTGGGTCCACAGTGACCGAGTTTCGTGACGGTATAGGTGGAAGGCAAGCTCAGATACTTCTCTTCAGAGATGAGCATATCGTTGGGATCCATGGCGAGCCGAATCTTGCCCTGCTTCGGCTCTGACTCCACATCCATGACCTCACCGGTGCCAACGAAGTTAACATCATCATAGCCAGTGAGTTTCATGACCTTGTTCATATTCCATTTTTTCACCTTCTCCCAGGCCAAGTCCTTGCCGAAGAAGTTCCACAGACGATGGTCCTCGGTACCGAGACGCCATACACCGAAGCCCGCGAGATGATAAGTTACACCGAAGCGCATGATGTTGAACAGTGTAGCGGCATCATTGAAATAGACCTGATGATACTGATTGTCATCATCATAGTAAGAGAATGACAGACCGTATGAATCATCGTTGAACTGGATCTGTGCACCTGCATCGAGGGCAGAGGCGATCGTCTGATCGAAAGATACAGTAGTAGCCTGGTCTCCTTCTGGCCAGTCGTAGCCATAGGCAGCAAGACCGAGCACAAGCTTATCGTTGGGGATATTCTTCGCCGCCCAGTCAGTAGCGCGCTCCACCCAGTGCTGTGCACTGATGTCACCTGGCTTGCTGTCGGTGTTATGCTCATCGTAAGCCATGAGGAAGAGATAGTCGTTGTATCGGGCGAGCGGTTGCATGTCGTAGTCGTCGTTGAACGGCTCTACATCCTGCGTGACATACATGTCGTTGTCGTGGAAAAGAATGGAGAGTTCCTTGACGAAGTTGGTCAACAGCGCATTGTCGTTGATGGATAATTCCTCAAGGTCGAGGTTGATACCCTGGAAATGATTGTCGTGGCAGAATGTGAGCAGAGTGTTGACAAATTGTTTACGCAACTTGGCATTGCTCATGATTCTTCCGATGCCTTCGGGGCGAAAGGCGTCATCGTAGTTGTTGGTCAGCATGGGGAGGATAGGTATTCCTGCACGATGCATGATTGCCAAGGCTTTCTTGTCAACTCGTGTCTCGAGCTTGCATGTCTTGGGGTTGATGAAGAGCCATTCGGGAATGACCATATTGAGGTTCTTCATGTTCTGCCTGAGCGAGTGCTTGGCATGCTGGTCCCAGTTGACGTACCAGGCTGCTCGCACTCCCATGCGTGGATCTGTCCACTCATTGATATATTTTTGTGTGAGACCTTTGCCATGACCTACGAAACGATGGCGTTTGTCATATTGTTTCTGGTAAGTATTGTGCATGTGCTTTTCGAGGATGTTGTCGCGCAGTGCACGATAAGTTTTCGAAAGCTTGGTGTCTCGCATTAAAGGCTTCGAGGCTGACATCACTCCACGATAGTCGTGACGGAAGGGCATGCTTGGGCTCCCCTCCATAAAAAACATGGTTACGAATACAATCAAAAGCAAGGCAATGATGGTTGCGAAAAACCGCATTGTCCACTTGAATCTCATCCACCGGCGGCGTGAGTCGGTCTGGAATACTTGCTTGCTCATATTATCCTATGATTACAATCTTCTTTGAGCTAATTTGCGGTGCAAAGGTAACCTATTCTCATTGTGCGAGATACAAAGAATAGTGTAAAAATGATTAATCGCAGATTAAAAAGCTATAACCTTGAAGAATGGTGAAAAATCACATAATCACAAAATCGCAGTCACATTAAGACACTTCAACATAATACTTCCGGTCAAGCTTTCCGTTGTAGGTATGTCGGATGACATTGGTCTCTTCGAAGATGCGGGGAACCTTATAACTCTCAAGCCGTGCAGCAATGAACATTGCGAGATCACGCTTGCTTAGCGTCGCGCCCTCTTTTACGACATAGAGCAGTTTAATCGTTTCACCGAAGATTGGCGACACGGTGTGGAAGCAGATGCAATCTTTAATAACAGGACAAGCCAAAGCTACATTCTCTACTTCCTCCGGTGATACTTTGTATCCGCCGATATTAATGACATTGTTGTTGCGTCCTTTGATATGAAGATTGCCGGTTGCATCTATTGCTCCTAAATCTGATGTGAATACGGTGTCATCGTGATATACGGAGTCGGTAAGCGCTGGGTCGTTGAGATAGCCGCTCATCAGCGTCTCACCTTTGCATGCGATCGTATGGTCTGGGTTAATGAAAAAGGAGGAATGAGGCATTGGCTGTCCCACACACCCGGCAACAGTCGGTTGGCGGTTAAAATCATAGGTGCTGATGATTCCTGTCTCCGTAGATGCATAGGTATTGTACAACCGGGCGTGAGGAAGTTGAGCGCAGAGCGATTCCATGTCTGATTGTGACAAGGCTGCGCCACCGGTCTCGATAAAATCTATTTTATCAACGAGTTGTCCCAAGCGATCTTTCGCAGATAGCAGAAGAATACGGATACTGGCGGGTACGAGGAAAGTAGCGAACATATGACTGGGATAGTTGAAAGCCTGAAAGAATGCATTGATATCCTTCATGCCATCCAACAGGATGAGGGTCCCGCCTTGGATAAGCACTGGCCATAACTTTGAAAGACAACCGAAGTGATTCAAAGGCCCGCAGATGACGAAGACGGTGTCGGAAATGTAGCCTTGAGCTTGTATAAGGTTGTCGGTATCAGCAAGTAGAGCACGCTGACTGATCATCACGCCTTTCTGAGCACCTGTAGAACCAGTAGTGAAGAGAATATCAGCAATGGTCTCCAAAGGTTGATCCTCATCCGATTTAATTTGTGTGTTTTTCAGTGACTTGGAAAACTCTTGAAAGCGCTTATCAGGCATGTCTTTCTCCAACGGAACCGCGATGGCTCCAATTCTATGTACAGCCAAATAGGTCACGATAAAATCGGGAGTAGGATATGCTTTCAGTGCATAGAGTTGTCCTTCCCCTACTCCATCGTTTTTCAGTTGCGCACATTGGTCACATACTTGCGCCCAGAGCTGAGCGTAAGAGATGACGGAATCGTTGTATACGATCGCAGCCTTTTCCGGTGTTGCGGTGGCATGCTGATGTACGTAGTCTTCCAGTGTTTTCACCCTTGATTTTGTTTTGATTTTACCAATTCCACCAAGCTGTCGAGGTTCTTGAAGTTCTTCGGTGTTACATCCGTTGACTCCAAGTCTACGCCATAAGCCTTTGACAAGGTCATGAGGATGGCGGTGATACCCAATGAATCAAGTTCTGCAAAGAGAAAATCTGAATCGAAGTTGACAAGCGGAAGAATGTCTTCCAACATCTTCTTAATGGTTTCTTTATTTAGTTCTTTTTCCATATCATTTTGTTATTGCGGACGGCCACAAGGGCCGCACCCTGCATTATTTACCATTTTAATTTTGTTTGCCACACGACACGCTACATGCTCGCATACGGCACGGTCATCTTCGTCTATCGTCTGGGTCACAATCGTCTTGTCGGGATAAAGCAAGGATGCCAATAAAGCAACAGCTCCATAGGATCCTCCCTTCACAGCGAGCGTGTTATCATCTTGCGGTTGGATGTAATCGTCATAGTGATTCAATGCTTTCTTGACAGTTTTCACAATATCCACCCCGCAATAATAATACACATCCTTTACATAAGTGATGTATTCTTTAGGCGTCAACCCTGGAGCACATGTCTGTGGATAGCGTTTAGGCATGAGCAAGGACTTCACTGTGAGCGGCCGTTTCCGCCATGATCCATGCTTGCTGACCATCCACCGAAAGACGAATGGTGGGAGAATCCAAGCCATCAAAACCACAGAGAACATGCCGATTATAGTTACTACCGCTAAGGAGTGAAGTGCTGGATGACGGGCGAAGATGAGCGCACCCATACCGATAAACATGATGAGCGCTGAGATAAGAATACTGTTCTTGTAAGAAGCGAGCATCTTCCGCCCAAAAGCGTATTCATACTGACATCCCTCTGTCATGAAGATGGTATAGTCATCACCCTGACCGAAGATGAATGTGGCGAGAATAATGTTCACGATATTAAACTCTGTGCCTGTCATGCCCATGAGTCCAAGGATCCATATCCAGCTCACAGCCATGGGGAGGAAAGACAGCGCTGCTAATTCGATGTTTCCAAAGGAGAACCAAAGGAAGAAGAAAACGATAAATCCGCAGGCATAGCCGATATAGTTGAAGTTGTTCGACAAACTGTTTGCAACAACACTGTTGAGTCGGCTGATCTCAAAATGATAATGATCGGCATCATCAATATGCTTCTCCACCCAGGTCAGTGCTTCATCCGTAGAAGACTTAGGTAGGGTAATGACATTGATCACATTGAAAGTCTTGGCAACATCATCATAAGCAATATTCGATGAAAAGGCGGTCTTATAGAAAGATGTAAAGTTTGCGGGATTCTCTACTTTGTATTGAGCTGAAAGAATCCTATAGAATTCATTGAAAGAGTCGCCGGAGAAACCTTGTTTGGATGCTTCACTAATCAACTCTGATAGAATAATCTTTTTATATTCAGACACGAATTTGTTCCATGTCTTCAGTCGCTCGGATTGTGTAGCACGAGAGCAAGCAAACTGGCCCATGCCAGAAATCTGACTGTTCCTAGTGGGAATTTGTCTCAAGATTTTCTGAGTCTTTTCTTGTCCCATCAAGGCCTCATCGAGCGATGCTCCTTCGGATACAACATAGATTTGCGACTCACTGTCGACGTTCTTTTGCAACTTGGAGAGATAAGCCATGTCTTGCTTTTGCGCTTTAGACATGTAGTTGATATGAGAGAGATTAGAATCGAACCCTACCCTCACGCTGAAGAAACCGAGAATCACTGTAAGCACAGCTACACCAACAATCAGCCAGGGCTTCTTGTCGATAGAAATGTTTCCGATCTTGTTCAATAACTGATGGCTCCCCTTGGCTTTCCGACTCACGATATGCGGAAGGAAGATGAGAACAAAGAGAATCGTACCCAAGAGTAAGAATGACGCAAAGAGACCGAGATCACGCAAGGCGATGGACTTTAGGGGCACGAGCGTGAGGAAGGCACCAATGGTCGTAATGTTTCCAACAAGCAATGGCGCAAGGATCTCTTTGAGCGCCTTGCGCATGTCGGGGGTATGAGAGAGATGCGCTATGAGATGAAGTGGATAGTTGATAGCGATACCGATGATGACGGAAGATATTCCTATCACTATTACCGACATGTTGCTATTGATCAGTGATAACCCGGCAAGTGCAAAGAGCCAGCCCCAAGCAATGGAGATGGCAATGAGCAGAATGTTCCACACATTGCGGAATGTAAAACCGAGGATAAGCAGGATAAGCACAATAGCAATGGTCACGGAAAGCACGCTGTCGGTCTTGATGCACTGTGCATTGCCTACGGCTATAACAGGACCACCCGTGAGATGGATGGATACTGCATTGTTGCGCTCTGTAGCTTGCTTTGCCTTCTCTATTTTGCTAATCAATTCAGCGTTATGCTCTGTCTCGCTGGATCCGTAGGGAGAGTTGATGACTACAATGGCATACTTCATGTCGGGCGTGAAGACGTATCCATCGTAGAGTTCATAATTCATTTTTGAGGATGTCGATGAAAGCTTCTGAACGACAGGTGTGAAGAGGTTAAGCGGGTCACGCGAGATGTTAGAAGAAAGCATCGACCCTGAAGGAAAGAGCAGCATTTGCTTATCTTTGACAAGTTGTTGCGCCACATAATCTTTGTCTTGAAGCAGTTGCTCCATTCGCTGATAATCAGCAGGGGTAAGGAAATATGGAATGTGGCTATAGACAAAAGACGAACTCTGCTCTACTCTATCCATATCGACCTGAGCGGTGATAGCGGATGCGGGGAGCCCTGTGTTCTTCTTTATGCCTGATACTAACTGGTCAACGGCACCAACAATAACATCTGCATCGGTCTGAGAGGTATCTCTCGATCCTACAAGCGCTAAGATCTTGTTAGCTCCTGACACATTTTGATAGATGCGCATTGCTTCCTGATCTCGACTGTTAAGCGGTAGAAAATCAGAGATGTCTTCTTTGAAATGAACATGCGAAACAAGTAAGAGCATCAGGGGAATGGTAAGCATAAGGATGGCAAACATAGTCCGTTTGTGCTTACAGAAATAGTCGTATATGTGAAGAAATGTTTGCGTCATCCTGATTAATCCTTTTTAGAGAAGTTCAAAGTCTTGAACCATTTGATGAATTCTGATTTCCATTGTCTGCATTCAACAGATCCCTTCTCCTCAGAAGCTCCGAAGCCATGACCGCCCGTTTTATATTGGATATATTTGTGAGGTACTTTGTTCGCTGTTAGTGCTGAATCCAATAGTTCTGCGTTGTGAAAGCGAACAATAGGATCATCTTTGCAGTTAACTAAAAACACAGGGGGACAGTCTGTTGGTACATGGCGCTCTAAAGAAAGTGAATCGCAAAGGCGTTTGTTATGTTCTCGATTGTCTCCCAAGAGTCCTCGGCGTGAGCGTTTGTGAACACATGGATCAACAAAACTGACCACAGGATAGATGGGAGCGACAAAGGCTGGCCATTCATTGCGAGGAAGAAGTTCAACAGAACTCATAACCAAGTGACCTCCTGCTGAGAATCCCATGACACCGATCCTTGTGGTATCGATCTTGTATTCTTGTGCATGTTTTCTGACAAGACGCAACGACTGACGCAGGTCATTGAGCGCATCGGGGTAACGATTTCCTCGAAATAAAAGACGATAATGAGTAATAAAAGCGGGTACATAAGCAGTGCGATATCGTAAGACAAAAGCCGAGATGCCGTTGGCATTAAGCCACTGCGCCACCTTGCTTCCTTCGTTCACCATATCATGCCAGAAGTAACTGCCGCCAGGACAGACGATCACAGCAGGAGCATTGTCACCTTTCACTAAGTAAGGCGTCAGTTCTACACGATGATGCACGGAAGTGCCCTGTCTGATGTTTATCTGTGCTTTGCCTTCTAACGCACAAGCAATAGAGAGAAAAAAAACTATAATAATGTTCCTGATCATGGATCTTCTATACATCTTGTTCTATCTTATTGGATATCTCCGTAAACCGTGAGAGATACAAGCGATGGAAGTGATGCGTCTGTTGCCGCACATCGCCTATGGCTTGTAATTGCTCGTGTGTGTAAGGCTTGTCAACTTCTAAGTACACCGGGCTCTTCTTGAGCAGGTGTGTTTTCTTTCTAAGTGCACGCCCTGTTCCATAGAGCATCATGGGGATGACGCCGATTCCGAGTTCATCAGCTACATAGAATGCTCCTTTATGAAAGGGCCCTAAGTGACAAGTTATTGATCGCGTACCCTCCGGAAAAATGGCTATGCTATAACCTCGCTCTACCAAAGAACGAAATTTAGGAATGAGGTTATCTATGCCTTGTGATGCCGGATAATATTCAGCATGACGAATGAGGAAGCCATAGAACGGATCATTCCATACCCAGTCGTTGGTAAGGAAGATAAGCTTCGGCGTCAACGACAGAAGATAAGCCAAATCGAGATGTGACTGATGGTTGCAGATGATAACAGATGGCCTGTTGAAATCTACCGATGCATCTTTTTTGAAAGAAAAATGAACACCAGGTATTCCTAAATGGCATGTCACCATTCGAGCAGCATGATACATGAGCAAATGGAGATTGCATTTCTTTTTATCCGTCATTTTCCCACAATGCACATAGACCCACGTGAAGGGCGTTACGAAAAATAGCATCACCACTGTAAAGAACGTGATGGTGATGAATGTACGGAACAGTGTTGCTAACGAACGATATAAGAATAAGGGCAATCCGTAGACGACTGCAAGGCAACAAAGCACCGTGTTGAGGACACTAATGCGAAAGAAGTCAGGTCCGGGACGAAAGTGGCTTACGCGCTCTTCTTTTGGCGGATAATAGACATCTACCGGGATGGAATGAATCTTTACACCATGCCATGAAGCAAAGACGATGAGCTCAAGCTCTGCCTCGTAACGTGAGGTCAAAAGCTTATAGCCATAGAGTTTCTTGAGAGGGTAGAGTCGGAATCCTGTCTGTGTGTCAGGAATTGCATGAAGCGTCTCAATAAAGAACCAGAAGTTAGCAAAATTGTTGGCAAATATACTTCCTGCAGAACGTTTCACACCTTCCAACTTTCTTCTTCCAAGGATAAGAGATCCCGGCCAACGCTTGTTTGCTTCTAAGAATAAAGGAATATCTTTGGCGAGATGCTGCCCATCAGCATCCATCGTGATGGCATAGGCAAAGCCATCTTTTAAAGCTTGGGTAAATCCTCTTTTCAGTGCATGGCCTTTGCCTTTGTTTTGTGGATAGGAGACGAGATGAATTTTCTTGAGTTCTGCAAGAATTTCATGAGTCCCGTCATTGCTCCCGTCATCTACCACGTAGACATCCTCGCAATAGTTGAGCGCATCATTGACGACATGAGCTATCGTTCCCACATTATTATATGTGGGAATAATCACGCAGATAGCCCTCGCATGGAGGTCTTTTCTAATCGTGTTGAGATCAGTCTGGGAGCTCTGTGCCGTCATCGTCTTTCTCCGGTTGTTCGTTTAAGGGTACAAAGTTATAACTTATTTTGTATTTTTCATCAATATAACTACCATTTCCATCTTTCAATTCATGGATAACATGTTGTAAGTCGGATTCGAGTACTATTCTAATATACCATTTGTCCATCATGGCAATGACACTTGCGAGATGGACCTTGTCATCTTTGCTTGTATAAACAAAGTCGAGAAAGGATACGCCAAATTCATTGACGATCGCACCTTTGATAGAATCGCTATCCTGTACGAGCATGCAGATGCCAGAAAGACTGCCTTTGGGCATCGTGATGGAAGCGTTATAGACAGCCTTCTCGCCTTCATGCTGTGGAAAATGTAGTTGAGCAAAAGAACGTGTAGTGCTTAAAAGACAAAGAACGAGACTAATGTAAGCTAAAACTCTTTGCATTGACTGGTTTGTTAATTACGATATTCCTCAATACGATAGACGTAGCATCACCGTTCTTGTCTATCATCTTCACACCATTAACCTCTGATTTCTGCATGTCAAAATAGACGGTAATGGTTTTGAACATTTGCTTCAATGGGTTCTTTTTCGGGAGTAAGATTGCTTTCCAGTTATTGCCCTGCCCCTTCAATGAAATCGCAAAGTCTCTGTTGTTAGAGACACATGTTCCTAAGACACTACTCATCATGATACGCGTGATCTCCTTGAACATCTTGCTCTGTGCCACATCGATCTTACTGCTTCCTTGTGTGTTTTTCATCCACACAGTCTGACCATTGAGGATAAAGACGTAATTGTATGGAGATGTATACTCCCATCTGAGCTTCGTTGGCTTACTATACAGCATACGTCCGTGAGATACCATCCTGCTCTTGAGCATCTTTAAAGACTTTGTCTGTACAAAGTCGCATTGCATTGTGTTCATCCTTGAAGCAGCAGCATTAATTTGTTGCCGCACCTGTGCCTCTGTATAGTTTTGAGCGAATGATGCCGACACAGACAACACCATCACCATGATTATCAAAATATATTTTTTCATGTCATTTAATACTTATTATCCAACATCCTATCATAATCAAACCAACACCTATCCATCGAGTAGCAGGTATTGCTTCATGGAAGAAGAGAATGGCTGCTACCATGCCAAAGACGTAACTCAGGGAACTTAGCGGATAAGCGACACTTAAAGGGAATACTTTCAGCATATACATCCAAAGCAAGGATGCAAAGAGAAAGCACAAGCCACATGCAGCAAACTGCCAGTTGACGAGCAGTGAGCCCCAAAAGTCCCAGGTCCAGCCAAAAGGTTTCATGCGCATCAGTGCATACTTGAGAAACACTTGACCAGCAGCTAATAGTGCGCTTTGCAGCAATGCAAAAGACAATATCTTCATAGTGCCTCTCTTTTTAGTTCTGTGTGGTACCGCCATTTATGGCGGCAAGCACCTTCACCCTCGAACAAATCAACGGCCTTTCTTTCTTCCCCATTCTCTCCAAGAACTCATTGAAGAGTGGTGTGCTCTCATCATGGCAGCCTATGAGCACGTTCTTGCAACGACCCAGTCGAAGTAGCAAACGTCCTTGATACTCTGCCCATGCCATCGATTTTTCTCCTTGAGAGAAAGTTGTGTTGAAGCCGTGATCGTGTAGGTGGATAGCGATGAGGCTGCTTAGTGTGTTGTGTGTACTCTGCATAAAGAAGGTCGGTTTAAAGCCATCCTCACCTTCCGTCAACTGTTTGAGCAGGTCTTCACTGTATTCAAGACTCCCCCACTCTGTTCCTGTTACGATAGCATCGGGCTGCGCAATACCTGCCTTTGCGAGAGCTTGCAATGAGGTGAGAAGCGTGCTCTTCATGAGCTTTCCCATACGTCGAGCTTCCATGGGCTTGACATATTGCTTCACTTCCTTTAGGGATTCGATGTTATCGTTAGAGATTTCAGCCAACTCGACAATGTCCTTGTCATCGATTGCTTTGACATTCGTTTCCCCGCAAGGCACCTTTGAGAGAATGAGTGAGGAGTCATTGCCTCCGAATCCAAAGGCATTGACCATGACATGTTCGAGATTGATATCATCTATACCCATCGTTGGCTCGAATCCATTCTCCATAGGAGCATTGAAACCAAGATTCGCAGGAACGAAGTCTTGCTGCATGGCAAGAATACTGATGACTGCGGATATTGCTCCGGCTGCACTCGTCGTATGGCCTGTGAAACCTTTCGTACTGGATACAAGTGGCTTGGACTTGTCAAAGACGTGGGAGATGGCAACAGCTTCACTTACATCATTGTTTTGTGTCCCTGTGCCATGAGCGTGAACCCACTGTATATCATCAGATTGTAAGTCAGCCATAAGAAGTGCCTTGCGCATGGACAATTGCGCACCCGTGTCTTCTGGCGATGAGGCTGTCTGATGGAAAGCATCACATGCGTTGCCATAGCCTGCCAACCATGCATCAACTTTTGCTCCACGGAGCAAAGCCTCTTCCTCTCGTTCCAATACAACATAAGCAGCACCTTCTCCGAGGTTCAGTCCTGCTCGAGTTGCATCAAAAGGTCTGCAACGTTCGTGGTCGAGGATCATCAAGGAGTTGAAGCCGTTGAGATGAAACTTTGATAATGCTTCTGTGCCACCTGCTACTACAATATCCGCATCCCCGGCTTTCAACATCTCAGCACCGAGAATCAAGGCATTGGCTGCAGAGGAACATGCTGTACTGATCGTCGTGTAATCACTGAACACATCAAAGTAAGAAGCGATTTCAGCCGTACAGGCACCACACTGATGATGCTCCAGGCATGTGGACGGACTCTTACCTGCAAGCAAGTTTCCGAAGGTCTCCTCTGTGATGTCCATTCCTGCAACTGTGGTCCCAGAGATGAGAACGATGCGTAAAGAATCTTGCTTAGTGATATGCGCTTGATCTAAGGCTTGTTTTACTGCTTCAATACCAAGGAGTGTTGTGCGGCTTACGACCTTATCTTTTGGAATATTCAACCTTGTCTTCATCTCGTCATTAGACAGCTTTACTTCGCCTACAGGAAGTTCCTTATGGACGGATGAAAGATACTTCATCTCCCCTATGCCTGTTCGTTGAAGACGAAGAGAATCAGTTACAGAAGATTTATCTATGCCAATGGCACAGACTATTCCTTCACCTGTTATGACGATACGACCGTTCATGTCTATTGCTTATTTCTTTCTGTTCTTGCTGACGTATTCAGCCATTGTACGTACACTTTTGAAGATGTCCTTACCCTCAGCTGCGCTCTTCAAACGGATGCCATAATGCTTCTCCATGAGAACGATAAGTTCAAGCGCATCGATAGAATCGAGCCCGAGACCTTCTCCGAACAGAGGTGCGTCAGCATCGATATCAGCCGGTGTCATATCTTCAAGGTTCAACGCTTCGATGATCTCCTTCTTTATTTCTTCTATCAGTTCTTCCATATAACTAATTATTATTCAATTCTTTATTTCTATAATATATTATTCAATACTCTATTTCTGTGATATATAAATCAGCTTCAAATTTATTTTCTTCCTCACATTCAAGCCAGCCACCAACAACACTTTGCGTATCTGTATCAAGAAAAGCAGAACGAACAATCTGGTTGATCATTGACTCATCCTTCTTTGCTATACTGTAATAAGTTGTTTCGCCATGGTAATGATTGCGGATAGCAATCTCACCCGTGCTGATATTTGGCAAAGTATAAACAAATCGCTCTGGACTCGGAAAATAATCCTTAGAATCCTTGATTGTTTTGTAATAAACTTTATCGGCTACAATGGAACCGCTTCGTCCAATGAATATTACGGCATGGTCGGAATTCTCAACAAAGCGTTCTTTTCCTTCTGCATTCAGAAGTAGTTCTGTTGCTATGAATCCCAAGCGACCTAACATGTCCATCTTATAGAAACGAGGATAGTTGGCTACATGACTTTTATACAGTTCTGTAAGCATCTGCTTTCCTGTGGCCTTGGTCTCTATCTTTTTACCATCTATTTCTATAGATGATGGAAGAATGTGCACGTGGTGGGTCTGCTTCAGACAGAGGTCACCTTTTTTGCAGCGTTCTGTCTCCTTAAGATATTTGTCTTGCGTCATCAATATGGCAGCATTGCATCCGCCAAACCCCGATAACATCTTTACAAAGCTTTGGTTTTCTGTAGACTCGCCATTAACATTCAACCCCTCATCACCTATCACCTTTATTCGCCCCGATACTCCTAATTCTGAGAAGCCTTTAGTAGGGAGAATGACATGATGGTTCATCGCTTCCATAGAAACAACAGTTTCTAGAACGCCACAAGCACCCATCGTATGCCCGTAGCATCCTTTGTATCCATTCACAGGAATAGATGACAGTCCAGCACGCTCTATAGCTACCGACTCCATTTGATCGTTGAACAAAGTGGCTGTGCCGTGAGCATTGATAAATGCTATGTCTTCTTTCGGGATGCCATGTGTAGCTTTTTGTAGAGCCTTCATAGCTCCTATTCCGTCTTTTGCAGGAGCACTTAGATGGAAAGCATCGTTGCGCATAACTCCGTCTGCAAGTTGCCATCCGCAGCCTTCGTCTCGGCTGAGAATCATCGTAGCAGCAGCCTCACCAAGGTTTAATCCATTACGATTAATATCAAAGGGCCGACATGGATTGGGTGACATGGCTTTAAGTGATTGGAAGCCAGAGATAATGAACTTACTCTGACATTCGACACCGCAAACAATAACATGATCGTAAAGACCCAACTCAATGAGCCTTTGAGCAAGAATTAGGGCTGAAAGCCCGGAGATACAAGCATTGTCAACAACGATTGGCTCTGTCTCTAAGCCAAGGCGCTCAGAGATCAACTTTGCACTACTTATCGGTAGACAACGCTCGCTCATGTTCTCTTTTCCCAACAATTCAATATTACCCTTCGTTGTACTAAAAATAAGCACAGTGCGTTTAGTAGACAACGAAACATTAGCTTGTTTGACAGCGTTCGTGATAGAAGCCCAGGCAAATGACTCCAAGCGCGTGAATCCTTCCTGATGAGCATCGGCTGTCTGCTCGTCAGAAAACAATGACGCCATGAAATCCTCTGGGATATCCCAATGATCATGCCATCTGCGGATAGACGAACGTCCTTGCAGCACCGCATTGAAATTTTCTGTAGCAGTGTTGCCCAAGGGTGAAATAATGTTGTATGATAATACGGAGACCATGATTATTGCTCGTTCCAAAAATCAAAATAGTTGTACCATTGCTCTGGGTATTTCTTCAACACGCAGTCTAACTCACTTGCGTATCCGTCAGCTAACTGTTGAATTTGCTGCTTTCGGGGAGCTTCTTTATCATAGTTCAATGCTTTAACATAGGCGGTATACCCCGTAATACTTGTCTTCATCACGTTGACTGTGATTACATCCAATCCTCGCATTGCAGCCACACTGAAGGGACCCGAAGGGAGCTGAGCCTTTGCTCCTAAAAGGATTACATTCACTGTCTTATGAGATCCTAAAGCTCTGTCAGCAGGAATGCTCATTATTTCTCCGTCAGCTAAAGCACGGTCAATCTCGAAAAGATGACTCATGTCTTTTCTAACGGGAATCATGTGAATGCGAGAATGTTTAAAGAGTCGTTGGCGGCCTTGCATAATTGATTCTTTCTCTCCGGCAAAGACAAGCGCATTGAAAGGCTTTCGGTCAGAGACGAGTTCATAACCCGCCATTTCATAACACCCGACATGGGCACTAAGCATGACAAAGCCGGGGTCTTTAGCAGCAAGGCTTTTGAAGAGATCATAGTTCTCGACTCGTAATTTAAAGCGTTTGCCAGCAAACATGGCAAAGCGATCAATGACAACCTGAGAAAAAAGAACAAGATTGACATATGACTTCCAGAGACTTTTCGCGCAACCATAATGATGGCGGTGACGAAAATAGCTATATGCATGGCGCGTAGCAGGAGAGAAGATGACACAGAAGGGAATGACAAACACTGCTGCGAACACATACCAAAGTCGAACGTCGGTATGACGTAAGGCTCCGATAAGCCAGCGGTGCATGAAGCCTGTTCCGAAAGTTGTACCTTCCCACGCTTGTTCTGCCATAAACTCTTCTTGTTCTCTTTTATTGATTATTTTTGTATTGCTTAAGTCCTATGCTTTTTTCTTAACTACAAGGATTGAGTGACCTTGACCAAGATGATCATGAATTTGTTCAACTTCGAGTCCTGCCTCATCAATGCATTTCTCCATGTCCTCAGTATTGTACATCTTTGAATTGCCGTTAGCCAATGCAGCAAAGTAAAGACTTGTCATTGTAAGGCACAATGTAGCCGGTTCAAACTTTTGACGGTCCCACAATGTCTCCATTATGTAAATGCGTGTATTATTGGTCATTGCAACCCGCGCACGCCTGAGGATGCTCACGATCTGCTCCATGCTGAAACAATCTAGGAACTGACTCATCCAAATAGCATCAGGGCCCTCAACTGTTTTAGGGAACGACTGATTTTCATCAAGTAGATTAATACCGTAGCCTTTGATACGCTCATGCCCTGGCTGATCTTTGACATTCTCCTTCATCATCGCAATTTGTTGCGGAAGGTCGAGAACGGTTATCTGAGCCTCAGAACTGTAGCTAACGCAATGAAGGGCCCATTTGCCTGTGTTTCCTCCAACATCGTAGAGGGTACGGACATGATGCTCGTCAAACACAATACGAAGTGCATCAGGGAAAGACGACTCACTGTAAAAATGATCGAAACCGAACCAACTTTTCTGCACGTCTTTAGGAAGGCTTGAGAGGCCTTCATAAATCGTGGGCCATGAACCGAAGTGGCGCAAGCCCACGGGCTTGCCTTCTTTTAATGACTCCTCAAGGTGAAACCAACCTTCATAGTTGACGTCATGATTGAAATCTATATTGACACGTGTTGCCGGATCATTGAGAAGGAACCATCCTGTTTTAGACAAAGAAAAACGGTTTGTGTCTGGGTCAACGAGCACTGTGCCGATACTTAAAGATGCTTCTAACAAGCATTTAATAGCATAATCGGACAAATGAGTTTTACTGACGATCTCTGCTCGTGTTAAGCCTTTGTCGCTGTCTCTGAGAAAGTCCAAAATTCCCCACTTCACCATTAACCGGGAAGCCTGAAAGATAGCAGGCCCCCAAGCAATGTACTCAGCTAATCGCTGAGCCTCTCGCGCAGTCATATGCTCAGAGGTATATTTTTCTATTAATGATTCAGATAAATACATGAAAAGTAAAACATGATTATTCGATTCCAACCTTGGAGAGGACACCATCTATACGATCGCGCACTGTAGGGTCATAGCCAAGTCCTTTGCAAACAACCTTGCCAAACTTTTTGCCTGCACTCTTCATGCCGTCGCCCCAAAGATTGGACATAGAGCCCAATGTACCGCCCTTACCATTGACTACAAACTCTGCCATCACTTTTCCAGACGCAGTTTCCACAAATGTACACTCAATGGTGTTGTCTCCTTTGCGAGTGATGTTACCTGGGCGGATATACACTGTATATTTACGCCCTTTATCGTTTGATAAAAACAATCCTACATTCTCCAATTGCTTGTTAGCATTCGAAATAAAGTCGTTAATCCTTGGCTTGAGCTCATTTTCATATTCATTCTTGGCATTATATTCAGGCTGCTCCGTTTGACGAACCTCAAGCCAGTTTTTAGGTGAAAAGCCGGCAATCGTAAGATTCTTCCAGTCTACTACATAGCTCACACCTTGCTCTCCTTTGAGGAAAGCAAAAGAAACCTTGTCTGCACCCCATATTGAAATAGTGGCAATAAAGCACATCATGAGCAAAAGCATTGCTTTTTTCATGCTGACCGTTCTGTTAACTTCTCTCATATCTGTAATTTTTGTATGGATATTCATTATGTTTTTCTTTTTGTAGATTTCAAAAATCCACATTTAGTGCAAAGTTAAGACTTTTAGCTGAAAAGACAAAGATTTTTTGAAGTTTTAGAGATTTCCTTTTGAATAATTATCATGAAAATCTTATCTTTGCAAAAAAGTTCAAGGTGGGAATATTCCTACAAATAAAATATACGAATTATGAAAGGGTCTGTAATCATCGCGATGCTTGCTTTATCATCTTTGGCAACATTTGCTCAAAGTAACAAAACTGTTGAGACTCAGAAAGATCAATATGGTCATATCACTGGTACTGCTACTACGATTACAGATAGTCGTGGCAATCAGAAGACTGTTTATAAGGATCAGTATGGCCATATTACAGGTACAAGTGAAGCCCGGCCAACCTTCGGTGGAAGAGTTCAGACGACATACAAAGATCAATATGGGCATATCAAGGGTTCAAGCGAGACCCGTTCTTCTTATGGGAACCGCAGCATAACTACTTATAAAGATCAGTATGGTCACATTACAGGTTCAAGCGAGACTCGAACTAATAATTTAGGAAAGTCCACTACAACCTACAAAGACAAATATGGACATATAAAGGGCACTAGCAATACGCATTGATTGCGATAAAGCAAGAATCGTTTTGCGATTCAACAGAAAAGGCAAGTCGATTTAATCGTAGTCGACTTGCCTTTTCACTTAAATCGCTGTGCGATTCCTTATGAAATGCCGCAACGTTTCAAACAGTCTTTTACGTCCTTTGGACTCGTCTTCAAAGGCTGTCCCAGTGTCGTGTCGCTTCGGTTTAATATTCCGCTTAGGAATGACTGTTCGTTGCCAGGTGCAATTTCATAGGCTAGAGTTTCCTTCGAGATGCCCTCTTTCCACAGTCGCTGACCTTTATCCTGCAATCTGCCAGACTCTATGTTTGAAAGGGCATCAACCCTTACCATGATGCGACCTTTAGAATTATCTTCCTTATTGACACTTATCAAAGCGTCATCATCTGTAGCTATGGTCGCAAAGAGAAGTTTTGCTCCTGTAAAGCGAAGATACTCGCGATAATCAACGAAGCGTAAAAGTTCTCGCACAGGAACTTTATTGACGGTACCATCGTCATAACCTAAAATAAGGTTGCCGTCTTGTGCCTCTTCATCATATATAGCAAGGGTCAATTCCGTACTTTCATCATAGTCGTAATCGGATATCTTGCTGAATTTTCCGTTGGGAAGGAACTTGAAGAATGCTACAGAAGGTCTGTAATCACCACAACCATCATCAATAAGAGAGTTCGTTCTACACGTACTCGTACTTATTTTCTCAATCGGGCTTGACTTAGTGGAGACATTGCTTGTACTGATCGTAGCCTCAACTTTGTTTAAGTTATGATTAGGATCAGATGGCTTGCTCAAATTGAGATGAAATGATTCTTCTGCTTGCATCCGCTGAAGCTTTTCCTTACGCCTGACGTTATATGCATCGAAGTCCTGCTTTGAAAGATAGCGCTTGCCATTATCCTGACGGAAATACCAAACGCCATACAGACTGACACCTTCCGGACAAGGCTCAATATCTATCTCTAAGACATACTTACCACTCTTCTCACCTATGTCCCATTTCGAATGAATGAAGGTTGTAGCATAGTTGCCAAAACGAATGGCGCATTGGTCAAGAATATAGCGCTGATATTTATCACGATCTCCATTGAACTCCTTGTACTCTAGGTCGTTTTCGACTCCAATACCAGCACCACTGTTGTTTGCGCCGATATAAACCGTGCCACCATAGGCATTGAGGAAAGAAGCTATAGCCTCAAGGACGTTGTCAGTACGAAGCCTTAGCTCTGGGCGCATATGATTGCCAGATGGATAGACAAGAGATTCCTTGTATTCTACCTTGTCAGTCTCTATGCCTAAGCCATAGGTGTCAAGGTTTGACTCATAACCTTTAAGATTAAGGTTGTCTTTGATACGATTGAAAATATCATTGGCCTGGCGGTCCATATTGTTTTCTTTCAGGATATTGTAGGCCATGACCAGGGAAGCTAACTTCTGAGTTGTACCGTCCTCCATACTGCGACATCGCCATAGCTCATCATCGTGACCGCGATAGCCTAAATAGCTCACGATACGCAATTGGTGGAATTTTTCTGACATGGAAGTATCGGTTCCAAAAAGGTCTGGAGATGTGTTTTCCAAACTGTCGAGGCGATCAGAATCAATATGATCATTAACCGCAAAGTCGTAGAGAAGATAAATCAGTTCCAAACGTCCACGGTAATAGTTTGCTTGTGACTCCCAGCCTATCAAACGGCATAAGACACGTGAAAAAGCTAAATAGTTGTAAGAGCGTACATAATCGTCATCCGTAAATGCCATTCGGTCTAAAATTCGGATAATTTCTTTAACATATGACACGTCAAGAATGCGGTCGCTATTTTCAAAGTCATCTTTTACAATTTTGGAATCGCTTTTGTCTTCTTGTGGCTCTGTAGAATTATCTCCTCCTTCATCAGCATAGGCATAGTTTAACATGAGGTTGTGAAAAGCTTTGGCTAAATTCACAGGTTCCCCAATAGCCCGACCATCCACAGAGCAAAACAAATGGAAGGTGCCGGAGGCTGTATTTTGATAGGTGGCTTTTACTAAGTCGCCAATATTATAATCTTCATCACAAGAGCCGGCTAAGCTGACGCTTTCTCCATCGGGTGTAACAGCAGGGACAGGAATACGATGTTCTCCTCTATCCATAGCTTTTCCTAATGAGCAAATAACCTCATCTCCAGGAGAGTATAGCTCTTCGCTCACATAACGCTTTATCGTATTCTGCATGGAGAAATGGAACTTTCCATCCGTATCCATGTCTATTATCTCGGCTTCCATGCTTAGCATCTTTCCCATGTCATCAGTGAACATCCATGGTTCAAGATGATGTATATAGCTCACAATGTCTTCTCCATAAAGGTAGCCACTCTCCTCTTTATCACCCTGAATGATACAATAAGCTTTTGACTTATTCTCATCTATAAACTCCACTCTTGTGATCTTGATCGTGACATGATCACCGATATTGTGTCTTATCTCTTTGGTTGTTGTAACAGAATCTTCATTGCTAACAGTTTGTTTCTGCTCAAAGAATACATGCTCAATATCATCCCAAAGATTTTTACAATCTCTGATCGTTACTTTGCCAGATATCGGCCGGATCCATCTTCTATCTGCATATACTTGGAGGTTTTCCCACAACTTAAGGTTCTCAGGAAGTACAGTCTTCTCTTTCGCATTGCCTGAGAATAGGCTGATGCCTTCGGGAGATAGTACAAGACGATTGTTGCCACAGATAAAACTGTTTTGTGTGTCAATAGGCCACTTGTCAGCCAATGACTTGTAAGTTTTTAGAAGGAATGTAACCTTATTGCTCGCTGTATCTGTGAGTTGATAAAAGGGACGAAAATATTTACTTCCAGTTAGATAGTTGAGAGCAAGTGTAAGCACTTGATGATTATTGTATTCTTCCTTATAAGTAGAAAGAACACACAGGCGGGAAAAATTCAAACGTTCATCCGGTAGAGTGGAATCAAGGTTATCCTTGTTGTCGGCAAGAAGCAAAAGAATGGTGATAGCTTGGATCAGACTATTTACTAATTCTTCATTGTCTTCCTGTCGATCAACCTTAAGAACATTCTCCTCTATATATAGGTTAAGAACTTTTATTAATGTGCTCTTGAATGGTTCCTTGATCCATATTTCTAAAGGCCAACGTCGGATAATGTCAAACAGGCGTGTGACTGTAGCCGTCATCAATGATGGATCATCGAGTAACAGACACGACATAATATTGAAGTTTTTTGCAGGATGGTAGACATAACCTGTTTTATCCAGTTTGTTGAGTATACCTTCAAGAAAATCCTTGCCTTTCTTTTCTTCTAAGAGTTTATCGGCTTCAATATAATAGGTCAATAATTCGATTAATGTAGTTAACCTTTGCTGATAAACTTCGCGTTCAAATTCATTGCAAAGACTCAGAAAATCAGATTCCTCCATAAACTTGGTACAATCTTCACGAACTATGTCTAAGTCTTGCTTCTGAGTTTCTAAAGTACTTATCCATTTACGACATTCACTCTCGAAAGACTTATCATCTACCTCATTCATCGTCAAGAGGTCAGTAAAGTCTTTTGTATCCCAATCTCGAGCAATTATACAAATGATGTTATCAATCTTTTCAGGACTCAGCCGGCTTATATTGCTATATTCATCAGCATCCACTAATTCAATCTTGGGTCGCAATTGTGTATTGGCTGTTACAAGGCATCGTACCTCTTGACCTTTATTAAGTCGAAGCCCATTTGTATGTTGGAGATAGACTCGAAGCCCCGATTCATCCACTAACTCACAATAGTCTTGATGAATGGCCCTAATTTTGAATAAGTAGGTCTTGCCTACTTCATAGGTAATCTCATTCTTCACTTCTGTCATATTTGTCGCTTTTAAATTTATTTTCGTTATTTAAAAAGTCCATTTCGCAGCAATGGTTGGGATAGCATAGAAACGGTTGTGCTACAGACCTCTGTCAGCTGTACACTGTTGTAAGGACGGAGGGCACGGTGGTGATTAGAGAAATAATATTTACAAAGTAGCTGTACGCTGAAAGTCTTTCGATAATTTTTAGAATGCCAATTCCATGCATCTCTGGCAAGGACAGCATGCTGATAGCGATTGCCATAGTAGTCGTTGTCAGTCTCGCCAGTTTCTGCACCACCATTATATTCGACATGAGCAGCGAACTGTTTGTTTTTCGTAATGTTAAATTCTCGTGAGATTTCCCAGTAAGAGCCTTTCACACCGTCATTCTTGTAATCGATGTCTATAAAGAAATAGGTGGAGCCCCATGTATTAGGCTTGAACATTTCAACAGTAGTTGTGACGCTCTGGCGGGGTGTCAGATCATTGTATAGTGAGTGTCCTAAGTCATAGTGCACCTGTATATTCTGACTGTGGATACCCATGATTGGGAAGAGTGTGAGGAAACGCAGTGATGCAGTTCTCATGGATGATTTGTGATTCATGATGGTTTTCTATGAGATAATCTAATAAAATATTATGCTAGTCGTGTGCAAAGATAAGAAAAAATAAATAAAATCTCATATTTTCGTCCTTTTTTGCTAATTTTGCATCTTTATTAGCGATGAACTAACTTTCATGGAAAACCTCAAATCCGCAACCCTACTAAAGTCTCAGAGCGTTGCGGCCCAAACCGCCAAGAATGCGATTTTTCTAGTTCGGACTGACTTTTTACCATGTGTTGGCTGATATGCGAGCATAATACCCCCTTA
>Ga0256406_1000723_pt1 | contig 58313 bp, 54 predicted proteins | sample RumenRJG_03DNA_FD_185986 | JGI IMG/M metagenome (GOLD analysis project Ga0256406, IMG submission 185986) | Bovine rumen microbial communities from Lethbridge, Alberta, Canada - RJG_03 | ecosystem: Host-associated > Mammals > Digestive system > Stomach > Rumen | place: Canada: Alberta | collected...
CCGCTCACTTTACCGGGTGTCGATCCTTTTGATATCGGTAACGCTCTCAATATCGTTTTAAGCGAAGCCTCTGTCACGCTCCATGCCGGCGAAGATAAGATTCCGGGAATGTTAGAGAAGTATCTTTCCCGCCATATCTCCAGCAAGGCTACCTTTGAAAAAGAAAAGCTCTCGTTCTACGGAAAACCATATCACGGTTCCGCTCCGTGGAACGGTGTCAACGCCGGTCTCCACCTTCTTCATTTCTTAGGCAAAGTCTATGGAAATGAGACGCTGAAGAAGATCTTCCTCGATTACGACGATGGTATGGGTACTGCCTTTGAAGGTAACTACTCCGATGAGACTTTCAGCGAATCTTCCTACAATGTCGGCCGTATCGCCTATGACGGAAAGACTCTGACCCTCTATGTCAATGTCCGTTTCCCAGCGAAGATGAAAGCCGAAGATGTCTTAAGCCATGTTCAGGAATTCACCGAAGCCAAAGTGACTCTCTTAGGCGGAAGCGATGGCTTTGTCGCGGATCCTAACTCCGATTTCGTCAAACTTCTCCTTTCTTCCTATCAGGAAGAGACCGGGGATAAGGAAGCCGCTCCTTTAGCGATCGGTGGCGGCACCTATGCAAGAGAAAGCAAGAACTCCGTCGCTTTCGGTTCGCAGTTCCCTGGAAGAGATTACCGTATGCACGGCGATGATGAATTCTTCCCGCTTTCCGATTTCTATGACACCATGCAGATCTACGCCCATGCTATCGACGCTCTTTCGCAGTATCTGACCAAGAAAGATTAATCGTCCATGCGTTTACGTCACCGCAAATGGGCTGATACGGTCTTAAGCGAAAACACCGATATCGGGAAAAATCTCGCTGACTTTTCCCCGGAAGATATCGCTACTTTCACATCCTTGGAAATCGGTTCCGGATTAGGAGGATTCCTTTTAGAACTCTCCAAAGAGCATCCGGAAGAGAAATACTTAGGCGTCGAAGTCAATGCGAACGCCTTTGCTTTAGCGATCCGTAATGGAGCGAAAGTCAAAGAGGAACAGAAGAACTTTCTTTTCCTCAATGCCCCGATTGAACGAATCTTCCCTCTTTTTAAAGAAGGACAGCTCAACAACATCTATCTCAATTTCTCCGATCCCTGGCCGAAGAAAAGACAGCAGCGAAGAAGACTCACCTATCCGACAAGACAATCCGAGTATTATCGCATCCTCAAAGAGGACGGCACTCTCTATTTCCGTACCGATAACGAAGATCTTTTCAAGGATTCGGTCGAATATTTCAAAGAAGCGAACCTTTTCGATTTTGAAATCATCGAACCTTTCTATTCCGAGAAAGTCGATTATCTTCCTCCGACCGAATACGAAAAGAAGTTCCGCGCCAAAGGCGCCACCATCCATCTTCTGATCGCCCATAAAAAGAAGAAAGAAGAAGTAAAGTAAGTCCCTAGAGCAGTCTGAAGAAGGCTGCTCTTTTCTTATCTATATATAGAAGAGGGTGGGGGAAGAGGTCAGAAAGAACTTTTCTTCATTTTTTAGCACTCAATACTTGAATTTGCTAATTTGGTTTCTATAATAGAAATAGCACGAAAAAGAAAGAGTGCTAAAAAGGAGGGCGGAATGAAGCGCGAACGAAAAGATCAGGTCCTCAAATGCATCGTCGAAGAATTCATCCGCACCGCTGCTCCGGTCGGAAGCAAGACCTTGCTTGAGAAATACAAGCTGGATTGCTCCTCGGCAACGATCCGCAATGCGATGGCCGAGCTTGAGGAAGAAGGATATCTTGAGAAGCAGCATGTTTCGTCAGGACGTGTTCCTTCCGCGAAAGGTTATCAGTATTACCTTGAAAAGCTCGATAATTCGTCTCTTGCCGGATCGGTGGACTTACAGTTCCAGCGCGAATTCCAGAACGTGCTCAAGAGCAAGAGTCAGTCGATGGAGGATGTGCTCTCCCAGTCCTGTGAGATGCTCTCCGAGATGACCAATACCGCGACTCTGGTCTTAGGACCGAAAGCGAGTCAGGAAACTCTGGTATCCGTTCAGATGCTGAAGCTTTCTCCGAAAGCGGCGATGGGTATCTTCATCACCGATTCCGGTTATGTCGAGAAGAAGACGTTCGTTCTCAGTGAGAAAGACGGTAAGTCCTTCGATAAGCTGAGTAAGGCGGTCGAGCTTCTCAATAACCGATTATCGGGAACGAAGATCTCCGATCTCCCGGCCAAAGCAGAGGCTCTCAAACCGCTTCTGATTCAGATGTACGGACAAAGCGGAGACTTAGTGATTCAGGCGTTCTTAGAAACGCTTGTCTCCTTCGCTTCGGCTAGGTACAAAGTCTTCGGACAGAAGAATCTTCTCTCCCTTCCGGAATTCAGCGAAGACAAGGAATCCTTCTTAAGCGCCTTCGATGCTCTTCAGAATCCGGATTCGCTAGAAAAGAACTACGCTGAGAAAGACGATATCGGCCATTCGGTCAATGTCGCTTTCACCAATGCCAACAAGGGCGACTTCGCCATTGTCTCGAAACCGCTCAATGACCGCGATTCGATTGCGGTTGTGGGTCCGAAGCGGATGGATTACCGCAAGGTTCTCTCCGCTCTGGAATATGTCGTCTACATGCTCAACAAATATTATTTCTCCCCCGATCAGGAGTCGACATCCTTAGTTCCGATCTCGGAAGCGAAAGATCTCCCGGTCAATAAACCGCCGAAGAAGAAGCCGGCAACAAAAAGAACCTACACGAAGAAGAAAGGAGGCCAGTGATGAGCGAAGAAGAAGAAAAGAAACCAGCGCCGGAGCCAGCCAAAGAAGAAAAGAAAGAAGAAGCCAAACCAGAAGCTGAGGTAGAAGAAAAGAAAGAAACCAAAGCCGAAAGCAAGCCTTCCGAAAACGAAAAGAAGCTCCAGGAAGAAGTCGAAAAGCTGAAGAAGGAAGTTCTTGAAAAAGAGAAGTCCTTCGAAGAAGCCGATAAGAAAGCCGATGAGTGGAAGAACAAATACTACGAAGCGTATGCCGATATGGCAAACACCCGTAAGCAAGTCGAGCGCGAAGCTTCCGACTATAAGAAGTACGCGCAGCAATCCCTCATCGAAGAACTCATCCCGACCTTAGATAGCTTCGATATGGCTCTGAAGAATGAGCCGAAGGATGAAAATCTGAAGAAGTATCTCGAAGGTTTCCAGATGATCCACAGCAAGCTCCTCTACGCCCTCAAGCAGAATCACATCGAGATCATCGATCCGAAAGTCGGGGAAGCTTATGATGCAAGTTTCATGCAAGCCTTCTCCACCGTTCCCGGTAAAGAGGATAACAAGGTGGCGGAAGTCTTCACGAAAGGTTATAAGCTCTACGACCATCTTCTCCGTCCGGCCGGTGTAATCATAACCAAGAAAGAAGAAGACAAACCGGAAGAGAAGAAAGAAGATGTCAAATCTGATGAGAAGAAAGCCGACGGGAGCAAAGCTTCGCCGGAGCAGAAGTAAAACCATAGGAGGATAAACATTTATGGCAAAGGAAATTATCTTAGGTATCGATTTAGGTACTACAAACTCTGTTGTCTCTTATATGCAGGAAGATAAGACCGTCAAGGTCATTCCTTCTCCGGAAGGAACCAATACCTGTCCGTCGGTCGTCTCCTTCAAACCGGATGGCGAGGAAATCGTCGGCAACGCCGCAAAGCGTATGCTTCTTACGAACCCCGACACCGTTCACTCCATCAAGCGTAAGATGGGTACCCGTGAACTGACCCACATCTCCTGCCTCAACAAGGATTTCACTCCGGAAGAGATCTCTGCGAAGATTCTCTCCTATATGAAGTCCTATGCGGAGAAGTATCTCGGTCAGCCGGTCTCGAAGGCCGTCATCACCTGCCCTGCTTACTTCAACGACGATCAGCGTCAGGCGACGAAGAACGCCGGTACCATTGCCGGTCTTGATGTCGTCCGTGTAATCTCCGAACCGACTGCCGCGGCTCTTGCTTACGGTATGGATTCGAAGAAGTCCGGTAAGATTCTTGTCTTCGATCTCGGCGGTGGTACGCTCGATGTCTCCATTCTGGATATCGGAGACGGCACCTTCGAAGTCTTAGCCACTTCCGGTGATACGCATCTCGGTGGCGATGATTGGGATAACCATGTCATCGATTGGCTCATCGGTGAGATTCAGTCGCAGTGCGGAATCACGATCGACCGCAACCGTCCGCAGGATAGACCGACTTTACAGCGTTTAAGAGATGAAGCCGAAAAGGCGAAGATCAACCTTTCTTCGCAGCTTGATACGGTCATCTCCTTACCTTACATCGGCTTCAAGGATGGCGCTCCGGTCAATTTCGAAACCACTCTCACCAGAGCGAAATTCCAGGAGCTCACCAGCGACTTAATCGACCGTTGCCGTACTCCGTTTGAGAAGGCTCTTGCCGATGCAAAGCTTTCGGTCTCGGATTTAAGCGATATCATTCTCGTCGGCGGTTCGACCCGTATGCCGGCTGTCGTCGATCTTGTCACCCGTCTCAATAACGGTAAGAAGCCGAATCAGTCCGTCAACCCGGATGAAGCGGTCTCTATCGGTGCTGCCATTCAGGGCGGTATCATCCGCGGCGATGTCAAGGATGTCGTTCTTCTCGATGTCACTCCGCTCACCCTCGGTATTGAAACTCTCGGTGGCGTCATGACTCCGCTCATTCCTCGTAACACTACCATTCCGACGACCCGTCAGCAGATCTTCTCGACCGCTGAGGATAACCAGCCTGGCGTTGAGATTCAGGTCTATCAGGGCGAACGTCCGATGGCTCAGGATAACAAATTCTTGGGCAGATTCAAGCTCGAAGGCATCCGTCCGGCCCGTCGTGGGGAACCTCGTATTCAGGTCACTTTCTCGATCGATGTCAACGGTATTGTCTCTGTCTCTGCTAAGGATCTTGATACCAATGCGGAGCAGCATATCACCATTTCCAACTCTTCTGGCTTAAGCAAGGAGGAAATCGACCGTATGGTCAAGGAAGCCGATATGCATAAGGCCGAAGATGATAAGCGTAAGCAGGATGCCGAAACCCGTAACGAAGCGCAGACCCTGATCGATACAATCGACCGTCAGTGCAACGATCCTTCTCATCCGATCGATGAGAAGACCAAAGCCGAAGCGATGAAGGTCCGTGATGAGATCAAGGCGGATCTTGATAAGAACGACCTCAATGCGGTCCGTTCGAAGATTGCCGAGCTTCAGCAGGCGGCCAACAAGGTCTATCAGGCCTCTAGTGCAAGCCAAGCGAACACTTCGTCTGCTAACGCCGGCGGAAATACGCAGAACACCACCAGTGATTCCAACGATCCGCATGTCGTCGATGCGCAGTTCACCGAAAAGAAAGATAAGTAAACTCTAACGTCCTAGATCAAGCCCGGAGAAGTTTGCCGGGCTTGATTTACGACTTCCGATAAATAGGAGGATAACCTATGGCAGAGAAACGCGATTATTATGAAGTCCTCGGCGTGAGCAAAACCGCGACGCAGGACGAAATCAAAAGCGCCTACCGCAAGCTAGCCAAGCAATATCATCCCGATCTGAACCATTCCCCGGATGCTCCGGCGAAGTTCAAGGAGGTCACCGAAGCGTACGAAGTCTTAGGCGATCCCCAGAAGAGAGCCCAGTACGATCAATTCGGTATGGCGGCCTTCGACAATAACGGCGCCAACGGATTCCAGAACGGCTTCAACGGTTTCGGTCAGGGCGGAGAAGGTTTCGATGCGGAAGGGTTTGATGACTTCAACGACATCTTCTCTTCCTTCTTCGGAGGTGGCTCTAGCCGTTCCAGAAGCAGCAATCTTCCTCGTAAAGGAACCGATAAACAGGTTCTGGTAAAGCTTTCTTTTGACCAGGCGGTCAAAGGAACCAGCATCGATATTCCGCTTTCCTATGTCACTACCTGCCCGGACTGTCACGGCTCCGGTGCCGCCAGTCCTAGCGATGTCCATACCTGTCCGACCTGTCATGGTTCGGGCCGTGTAAGAACAAGAAGACAGACGATTTTAGGCATGATGGAGACCGAAGAGGTCTGCCCGGATTGCCATGGTACAGGTAAGAAAGTCGACCGCAAGTGCCCGCACTGCCATGGTCAAGGAAGAGTGCAGGTCAACGAGACCATCACGATCAAGGTGCCGGCCGGTGTCGATACCGGAGACAAGATGCGGATTGCCGGGAAAGGTAATCCGGGTGTCAACGGCGGAGATAACGGCGACTTATTGATCCAGTTCGAGGTTTCGCCTTCTCAGACTTTCATCCGTAAAGGCGCGGATGTCTATATCACCGTTCCAATCTCCTATACCGATGCTTTACTCGGTGCTACGGTCACCGTTCCGACCGTCAAAGGAGACTGTGATCTTGTGATTCCTTCCTGCACGGAGCCTGGTACGATTCTCAAGATGCAGGGTCAAGGTATCACGACCCCGCATGGTAAGATCGGTAACGAGTACGTGACGATTCAGGTCAAGTTCCCGAAGTCGCTCAGCAAAGAAGAGAAGGATCTGCTCTCCCGTCTCGATGAGATTGAGGATAACAAGTCTAACGGCTTCTTCAGCTGGTTACGTAAGAAGAAACGCTGATCCCTAAGAGGAGGCTTTGTCCTCCTCTTTTGTTTTGGCTAAGAAAAATATGACCGCTTTCGGTAAAGAAAGAGAAACCTCTTCTTCCAAAGGAAGCTTTTCTTTTTTATAATCAGTTCACTATGAACCAGGAATTAGGAAAAAGAATTCCCTTAGAAGGGACCATCAACACCAGAGATTTAGGTGGATATGAGACGATCGATCACCATCACATCCGTTATCAGAGGCTGATAAGAACGGATGCTCTTTATAAGATCACCAAGAAAGATGAAGCCTATCTTCACGATGTTCTTCATGCAAGGTACGATGTCGATTTCCGTGGGAAGAAAGAAGCTTCAGAACTTCCCGATAAAGAGATAGAAGGATGCAAGTATCTCTTTCTTCCTATTCAGGAAGATTTAAACGAGAGTCTTCCTCTTCATCCGCATCAGCCCTTTATCATCGATAAACCGGATGTCAAAGAGACGGTCGAGTATCTTTTCCGTGTCTCTCCCGATGGCGATATCACCAAAGCCTTTGAGAAGAACTATGAAACTTTCTTAGCTCCATACGGGCAGAAACAATACAGCCGTTTTCTTCATCTCTGCAAGGACAACAAAGAAGGAAGCATCCTCTTCCATTGCGCCGATGGAAAAGATAGAGCAGGTACAGGAGCCGCATTATTACTGGAAGCTCTCGGTGTCGATCGGGAAACCATCTTTGCTGATTATCTGAAAACGAACGAATACACGAAAGGAAAAGCCGAAGCGAGAGTCAAATACCTCCGTGAGGAATGTGGTATCACCGATGAAAAAGTTTTAGCTTCCATCGGTTATATCGCAGGAGTCAGAAGAAACTGGTTAGAAGCGATTTTCTCTATCCTTGATTCGTATCCCGGAAGAAGCAGGCAGTACTTCAAAGAGAAGCTTGCTTTCAAGGAAGAAGACATCAAAGAGCTGAGAGAAAATTATCTTGAGTGACAGAAAAGAGGCCCTCCTAGGTCCGATCCTCACGGATCAGGCTTCGGACAGCACCTTTTCTTTTAGAACCTAATCTTTCTTCTCTTCTTCCCGGTGCAGAGAATACTCTTTATCGAACTTGTTTCCGTGATAACGCTTATGGAGTTTATCGAGGTTACCTTGGGCAACTTCTTCTAAGGAGATACCTAATCCATCGCAGGTCTCGGCAATATACCAAAGAACATCTCCGAGTTCTTCTTTTAGGTGGTCTTTATCTAGGGTATGGCCTTGGAAACGGACTTTCTTCAGGATATCCGCGCATTCTCCGCTTTCTCCGGCTAAACCTAAGACGCCGTTGAGAAGCAGATCTTTTCTTCCTTCTTCGGAGATGAGCTCTCCGGCCTGTTTCTGATACTCGTCAAACGAAAGAGTTTCTTTCTTTTCCATAGTTTTCTTTTTCTCTTCAATCAATAGTAAGAGTCCTGTCGCCTTTCTGTAGTTTCCTTAACGCATACATCGTCCCCGTGAGCATCTTATCTTCGGGTGGTAAAGCATTCAGAGGGAAGAATTCCAATGCTGTCGATTCTCCGTCCTGAATCTTTAACGTAATGTCTTTCGAATTCACATGACTTAAGAAGACAAGATCCGTGTAATCGGTGATATCGCCGTTCGGATAATGGATCTGCATCTTCTCTCCCGAGAGGATCATGAATAAAGAGACCTCCTTTAAACGGATTCCGGTCTCTTCAAAGACTTCTCTTTTGATGCCTTCGATCACAGTCTCTCCTAAATCCAAAGAACCGCCCGGTCGACAATAGAGGCCGTTATCCTGTCTTTTCTCTAAGAGGATTTCGTTTTTCTCATTGAGGATCAGACAGGAGAGACCGACCGAGAGGATTCTCTCATGTCCGACTTTCTTGCGGAGATACGGAATATAGTCTATCGGCATACTCGTCTCCTTTCTCTTTGAAAAATATTCTACTTTGCTTTTCTTCTCAGAAGAAGACTTATAATGAAACAGCAATGGAAAATAAAATCTACGGAGCCAAAAAAGCTCTTTCTTATCTAAGAGGTGGATATCTTTTGACCGCGGAGATCCAAGGCGAAAGTCTCTCTTTCACCTGGGAAGAAGAAAAAGTCGTCATCAAAAGCGAGAGCAAGACACTGATTCTCAACCGCTATCAGTTCGAAGAGCTTTATTCCGACTGTCTTTTTGAAACCGAGGAAAGTGATGAGGAAGAAGAAGTCGACCCGAAGAAAGACGAAGAATACTACTCCTGGAGACAGTAAAGGAGAAGCTTTTTCAAAGAAACCGCTCTAAGAGGCGTGAAAAGGTCTTTTCTAATGGCCATAAAGACTTGAAAAGAGAGGAAAATCCGCTATAATAGAACACGCTTGCAGAAGAGAGGATACTATCATGGGTAAGAAAAGATATGAAGCTCGTGGATTCGCCGATGAATGGAGAGTCCGTCGTGAGAAGAAGTTAGCGAAGGAAAAGAGAGCTGCGGCCAAGAAGGCTGCTGCTAAGAAAGAAGCAGAAGCGAAGTAAGCTTTCTGCCTTTCTGCTGAGCATTGAGACCTGCCCGCTTGGGTAGGTCTTTTTTTCGTTTCGGAAAGAAATAGGCAAAGAAAAAGCTTAGTCCCAGAACGAGACTAAGCCAGTCATGCAGATAAGGGACTACTTGGAAACTTCGTCCTTCTTGGCTTCTTCACTAGGAGCTTTGGTAGCAGCATCTTTGGAAGCATCGAAGTCCATAAGAATCGCCATTCTCTCTTTTCTTCTGCGCTCGGCCGCTTCTTCACGGCTGGCTCTAAGAGAATAGGCATAGATAGCAATCAGGAAGGCGATCATCGCTACCACCATGACTAAGGTTCCCCAAAGACGGAAATCCATGACACCGTTCATGTGGAAAGCGGTAGCAAACTGCTTCTCTAAGTTATAGAGCGGATTGACGGAAAGCTTACCGACGTTATAGGCGCAGACACCTAAGATAGCAAAGACGAAACCGAAGAGCCAGATCGCACCGAAGATCGAATAGAGGACGATCTCGGAAGTATAGAACTTCCGCTTCTTCTTGGGCGTCGGATTATTCGTTACCGGATTATCCATAGAGGTTATTCTCCTTTCTCCGCAGTGGAAGCAGGAGCCGGAGTTTCTTTTGCCGGTTCACTGGCTTTCGCATCACTTTCCTTCTTCGCTTCTTCCTGAAGCTTCTTTCCCATCTCTTCGAAGAGGTGGTTGGCTTTCGGCTGTGTCGCATCGATGATGGTATCGAAATAGGAAGTGAAGAGATTGAAGTAGGCATTCAGATCGGTCGTCTGCTTCTTACCCGTGAAGATATCGCAGTCGCTATAGACATTCTGTCTCGCGTAACGGAAGTCGCTATCTTCCTGACCGAACGGGGTATTGGTATTGGCATAGGTATTGAGAACTGTAACCATATCCTGATTAAGCTGATGGAATTCGTTCTCGATCATACGGAAGGAAGGATCGTTATGGACATTGAATTCCGGATCCTGCTGCGGATTGATGCCGTTGTGGCTCTTCGAATAAGCCTGGGCATAAGTGTTCGCGTTCTTGTTGAGCTCTAAGAACTTATCGGAGATCAATAAGCAGGAAATCTTACCGGCAAAAGCGTGATAGTAACGGACATCGGTCTTGATGAGCTCTTCGAAGTCCGGTTCTAAGGCGTTATGTTCCTTCAAAGCACGGACCGCGGCTGCTTCGAAAGCTTCGAGATAAGCGCGGATCTTGACGATGGTGGAGAAGAGTTCCCCGATCAGAGAAGATTCGACCTGGACTTTCTTATCGAGAGTGACGGTGACGATTCTTCCCGGATTTCCGTAAACATCCTCAATGAAGTACTGCATATCTTCCTTGAGTTCTTTTCCGGAATCACCGTTGTTATCGCAGTTGATGGCAAAAGGCGAACCTTCGCCGCTCAAACCGACCAAAGCTTTATAACGGGCTTCTCTCTCTTCAACCGAGAAGCTTCCGGTACGAGGAGGAAGACAATACCATAACGTCGTTTCGACAATGCGGGCGAGCGTGACAATCGTCATCACATTCTTTTCTTCGTTATTCATCTGAAATGCTCCTTAAACCTAAATCACACAGGGATATAGTATTTATTATATAGAGTCAAGCCAAGTTTTCCAACGCTTTTTGATACGAGACATCCTTGGCTACATCCTGTTCCAGCAGAGAAGGATCCTCAAGATACTTCTCTAAGTCATAGATATGGTCGATCACATGATTGGCATTCTCTTTAAAAGAAGCCGAAGAATGGGACATGGCAAAGGAATGCGGAAAGCGGGAAAACATCGTCAGATCGTTTCCACTATCCCCACAGACAAAGACCTCATCCTTCGCATAACCGTTCTTCTGGCAGTATTCTTCTAAGCCGACCCCTTTGTTGATACCTTTCGCCGTGATCTCCACCGCCTGATCCGAAGAGGCGATTTCAAAACTATCGTGGAAACGGGCATAGATTGCAGGCGCTGCCTGGGCGGCTTTTCTTTTCCCGTCTTTCCCTAGCCCGAAAACCGGCATCATCTTAAAGCAATCGTGATGGGAAATACGGTCTAAGAACAGAGAATCGTCACAGATCAGACTCTCCGCAAAATAGAAGCGGAACTTATTCCCGAAACGGAAAGCCCGTTCGATCCACCGCGGAACATTCTGCGTATTGCAGTAGATTATCTTGCTCTCATCAAAATACATCCATAACCAGACACCGTAATTCCGATGAAGGGAAGCATATAGCTCAAGAAGCTTCTCCCGATCGAGCGGATGTTCATCGGAAAAGCTCTTGCCATCGTAAAAATAACCGCCGTTACAGCCTAAGAAATCGACCGGATAGTGAAGCTGTCTTTCCACCTTGCTGATGACTTTGATGTTACGGCCGGAAACCAGGACAACCTTTCCGCCTTTCGCAATAAAATCTTTCAGAAAACCGCGGTTTTTCGAAGGAATACCGAAAAACCGGTTCTTCGGATAAAAAAGCGTACCATCCAAATCGGTAGCTATCAGTTTGATCATACGGATTTATTTTAGCAGAGCAAAGAGAGAAAGGGGAGAGGGCTTAGCCTCTCCCCAAGGAATCCTAGAGTTACTGCTTTTCGATCTCGATTACGCCATAACCATGATCATCACGTTCGTAAAGAACGTTGACAAGTCCGGTCGTGGAATCCAGATAGATGAAGAAGGAGTGTCCTAAGGCATCCATACGGGCTAGAGCCTCATCGACTGTCATCGGAGCAAGGGAGAGAGTCTTACGGCGGACAATCTCAAAGTCTCTTTCATCCTCTTCCTCATCCTTGATGTTCTCCAGATCGAAGTTCTGGCTGAGCGAATTAACTTTGTTGAGACGGGAGAGCTGTGTCTTCATCTTACGTAACTGACCATCTAACTTTTCGGCTAAGACATCGAGAGCATTGTAGAAGTCTTCGTTCTTGGTCTTTGCACGGAGATAGACTCCATCCACCGTGCTCAAGGCGGCCTCGACCGCTTTCAGGCGGTTAGAGAGAATCTGAATCGTAACGACGCATTTGACTTCTCCGGAAGAACGGAAGTAGCGATCGAATTTCGAAAGCTTTTCCTCACAGGCCTCCTTCATCGCAGGCGTCAAAGCGACATCTTTGCAGACATAAGCAAATTTCATAGCGGTTGGCTCCTTTCTTTGTACCTTTAGTATAAGTCAAAAACAGGTATCTTTAAAGGGCTTACAGGAGAATAGTTTGCCGTAGTATCGTGAAAGCACTATCTTGTTTTGTAAGCGCTTCCTACTTTACCATAAAGAAAGGCTCCCAGAAACGGACGGGAGCCAATAGAACCAAAGAAACTAGAAGCAGAGCTTACGGAGAAGATCGACTTTATCGAGCTTCTCATAAGGAAGATCCAAGTCCGGTCTTCCGAAATGACCATACGCCGATAAATCCTGATAACGGAAAGTCGGATGACGTAAAGAGAAGCCGTTGATGATACCGGCCGGAGTGAAGTCGAAGACCTTTCCATCTACCAAAGCTTCCAAAATCTTATCCTTCGAAACGGTCTCGGTTCCATAAGTCTCAAGAGAAATCGAAACCGGAGCGGAAACACCGATTGCATAGGAAAGCTGAATCAGGCAGCGCTTCGCTAGACCGGCTGCGACAATATTCTTCGCCGCATATCTTGCCGCATAAGCAGCGGAACGATCGACCTTGGTCGGATCCTTTCCGGAGAAGGCCCCTCCTCCATGAGGGGCAGAACCTCCATAAGTATCGACAATGATTTTTCTTCCGGTGAGACCCGTATCGCCTTTCGGACCACCGATTTCGAATTTGCCGGTCGGGTTGATATAGATTTCTTTGAGGTGGCTGCGGTCAATTCCGAAGGAATCGATGACCGGGAAAAGAACCTTGTCACGGATCTGTTCACGGAGATCCTCTAACGCGATATCCGGGTTATGTTGGCAAGAGAAGACAACAGCATTGAGTGTCGGTTTCTCTTCCGTGTAATCGATGGTGACCTGGCTCTTCATATCCGGACGGGCAAAAGAGAGTGTTCCGTTCTTACGTAAAGCCGTCGCATAACGGACTAACTTATGAGCCATGACAATCGGAAGCGGCATATAGTTTTCTGTCTCATCGGTCGCATAGCCGAACATGATGCCTTGGTCTCCGGCACCGATCGAATGTTCATCGGCGGAATTATCGACACCCTGGGCGATATCGGCACTCTGCTGATGAATATGGACTTCGACCTTCATATGGTCCGCATCGAGGCCGACTTCTTCACTGGTATAGCCGACCTGACGGACGACATCACGGGCGATCTTTTCGTAGTCAACCGAGACTCCTTTTTTGAGAGTGACTTCTCCGGCAATCACCATGAGATTATCGGTCGCTAAAGTCTCTACCGCCGTACGGGCGTTAGGATCTTTGGTTAAGCAGGCATCGAGAATCGCATCCGAGACGCGGTCGCAGAGTTTATCCGGATGGCCTTCCGAGACAGACTCCGAAGTGAATAATTTACGGATTTCAGTCATGGTTCTTCTCCTCATAGTATTTAGCGATAGCTTTCGAAAGCTGATCGGGGCAGGAAGTGTTCTTGAATCCGCATTTGATTCCGGATAAAGCATCCATGACTTCCTTAGCGTTTCTACCCTTAACAAGCTGACGGATACCTTTTAAGTTGCCATCGCATCCGCCCAACACCTGAAAGTCCTGAATCACGTCGTTTGCATCGTCGATCTGAAGCGTCATTTTCACCGAGCAGGTACCGCGCGGCGAGTAGTCTACTGTACGTACCATATCACATTCTCCTTTTCTTTTTCTTCGTTTACGGGGAAGAAAAAAGCCCATCTTCCGATGGGCCTATGCGCTACATTATGGCGGTCCATCGATCCAAGCTTTGGCACATTTCCTCGTCTTAGACAAGGCACGCTGCCGACGGGTCAAGAGGCTTGGTCCCCAATAGCCATACTCTTAATGAGCGTAAAAAGTATAGAGTCTCGTTATCCGCTTGTCAACGGATATGATTCAAAGAAAAACGGGAACAGCTTTTTCTCCATTCCCGTTTCTAATCTTTATGTCTTCTCTGATAGGTCCACTTCGCATCTAAGGGTGTTCCGTAATAGCTAAGGCCGTTGATATATTTGGCGAAGCTTTCGTAATTGAAGCCGTTCTTGAGGATTTCCTCATAGGCCTCTTCCAGGATCTGGAAAGCACGGGAATGAAGTTCGAGGAAGGATTCCTCATGCCTTTCCCCCGTCACCGGATCAAGCCAGAATTCTCTTTTCTCGTTGAGAACATCTTCGTTCACTTCTTTCGGAAGACGCATTCCCTTGACCGAGATGTTCTTCGGGAAGACCGCTGCACGGAAATCGGAACCTTTGTTGAGATAGGTGATCATCGACTTCATATTAATGAGAGCGTTCGAATAGAAATGCTTCGGGAGATGGTTCAGACCATACATCTGGCAAAGCGGCTGATTGAGGTTTTCGTCAATCAGCTTCAGAACCAGCTTATTATCCGGAAGAATATCCGCCGGATGGGAGAGGAAATAGTCGTAGTGATATTTCTGACAAAGAGCGAAGTCAATCTCAGATTCAAAATGGGCGTGGTCATAATGACTATGTCCTTTGATCTTCCCCGTCTCTTTATCAAAGCCGGATTCGTAGAGGATATAAGGATGACATTCTCGATCTAAAAGATAATGGGAGAACTGACCAAAGATAAACGCTTTGAACTGCCTTTGTGTGCGGTTCAGGTTGCCCTCAGGTTCAATCCGGTAGCTTCTTTCCACCAGCAGACGGAAGAAACGTTTTCCGTCCTCTTTATGGAGAGCGTTACCGATCTTCTTACTCGCTGCCACCAAATGCAAAGCATGCCCAGGGACGATCCCCAGATAGAAAAGGGGATCGGGGCCCTGAGCACCCAATGCTAAATAATCGAAATTACCCGTGATGAAATCCTCCGCACCGGGATAAGCGGAGCGGAGCTCAGCCTCTTTCAAGGCAAAGCGCTTGACGAGAAGATGATGAGCCAATAGATTCGGCATCTGTCAAAGCCTCCGGGAAGAAAACGGAAAGAGATCCTTAGAACTCGATATCGACGATCTCGCCTTCGACACCGGTCGCTAAGCCACCGATGGCGTTCGATTCATCGGTATCGATATGCATCGCAAGAGCATACTTCTCGCTGACACGGATGACGGTATCGCCTAAGACCGCACTTCTGCCGTTAGCAGAGTGAATCTTGACCGCGACGATCTGGCCATTCTTGACACCGAACTCTTCAGCATCCTTCGGAGTCATATGGATGTGACGCTTGGCGATGATCATGCCCTGAGCGCAATCTAACTTCTTGCCGTTGAGCGGATTGACAAACGTGAACGGAGTGGAACCATCTAAGTCACCGGACTCGCGGACCGGAACATTGACCTTGATGGAACGGGCTTCGGTCATAGAGATTTCGACCTGGTTCTGCTTGCGGACAGGACCTAAGATACGAAGACCCTTGAGGGTGAAATCCTTCTTGACGATCTCGCCGGTCTTCTTATCTTTGATCGAAGCATGATAGACAACATCGAGTCTCTTGTCGGAAGCGAACTGGCCCGGCTGAGAGAGATACTTGACGACATTGAGCGGCTCGCCGTCAAAAAGATAATCTAACGCTTCCTGCGTCACATGGACGTGGTGAGCAGACGTCTCGACCATGAATTTCTTGGACATTTTTGTTTTACCTCGCGCTTGATTTTAACACACTGGGAAGAGAGGTGAGGAGAAAAGAACTTTCTATCTTCTTTTTATGCTTTCAGCCAAAAAATCCTCTCCCGAAGGAGAGGAAAAACTACTTTTCCGGAGAAGGATTGCTGTTATGGGTACGGTTGTACTCTTCTAATTCGCGGTTCGCCTTCTCTTCTTCCTGAAGGCGTTTTAAGAGATCTTCGAAAGAAACCTGTTCCGGCTGAACAAGTTCGACCTTCTTGATTTCGGGAATCTCGTCCATCAGAAGGACTTCCACCGAATCGGAGACATCGCTAGCGGCCATATAGCAGCCGTTGCAGGCTCCGACCATCTCGACATAGCAGATACCGGTCGAAGAATCAAAATGATTCAGCTTGATATCGCCGCCTTCTCTCTGCAGAAACGGTCTCAGTCTTTCCAAGACATCGTTGATCTTCGCATCCATCTCGGCATCTTTCTTCTCTTCCTCCGAAGAAATCACCGTCGCATTTTCTTTGTTTTCTTCGCTCATAGCTACCCCTTCGTTTTTCCAATTTCGCGGTATTATACCATTCTTCGAAAAGAGAATGGGATTTGACGCCTATTTATCGGCAAGAATCGCAATCACATGCTCCTGACGGCCGGCGACCATATGCGGTTTTCTCTCCCCGTCGATATAGACATCGGTCTCCGAACGCATACCGAAATCCGGAGCATAGATACCCGGTTCCAAAGAGAAAGAAATATGCGGAATGATGGCTCTGGTATCATGGGATTCATAGTCATCCATGTTGACACCCGGACCATGCGGGGAAACATCGATAGCGATATTGTGTCCGGTGCGATGGGTGAAATATTGTCCATAACCGGCATCCGTTACGACTTTTCTTGCGACATCATCGACTTCATAACCTTCGACACGGCGATGAGGAAGATTCTCTTCGAGGAAGGCAAAAGCCGAATCGACCGCTTTCCGTAGAATCTGGAAACGGGCTTCCACTTTCTCTGGGACTTTCTTTCCGATATAACCCATCCAAGTGATATCGGCATAGACCCCATCCGGCCGATCCAATTTCGCCCACATATCGATCAGAACGACATCTCCTTCTTTAAGAGGATGATGTTCGTTTTCACTGGGAGCATAATGCGGATTCGAAGCATAGGCATTTGCAGCGACAATGGCCGCATCGTCATAGACCATACCCTCTTCGTGGAATCTCTTGCAGATGAACTGCTGGATCCGGTATTCGTCACTGACACCGTTCTTTAAGATATCTTCTCTGATCAAGGCGAAGGCTTCGTCTTTGATCTGAAGAGCTTTCTTGCAGGCAATAAGCTGACCTTCGTAGGCTTTTTCGTCATAAGCAGCCGAGAACATCTCGAGTAAATCGCCGCTCGAAACAACTTCTTTTCCTAAACCTTTAATAAAGGAAACGGTGCCGTAATCAGCAAGGGAGACACGCGGAAGAAGTCCGTTTTCGGACATATCCATCAATACTTTCTGGCAGTCGGAAAGTACTTTCTTTTCTTCTTCGAGCATCTCTTCCCAGGTGTGATAGACATGTAAATCGTAGTCTTTTTCTTCCCCGCGGAAGAAGTTGCTATCGATCGAATGGAGAATTACAACCGGTAAACCTTCCTTCTTGAAGATGAGGAAGATTTTTCTTGTCAGCATCTTATCGCCTAAGAAAGAGACCATGGTCGGATTACGGTTTTCGTAATCGGACATCACATAGGCATCGATGCTGTTCTTTTTCAGATAATCCTGCACAATCGGAGTACGTTTATCGCTCATTTTACTTTACCCCCTTTAAGGATTCCCGTAACGCTATCAACTTCTTATTGAGCTTTGGATAGATCCAGGTGTTGAACCAAGGCTCGGAGGAAACTTTGACGACTTCCTCGAGCGGGAACCAGGCTAAGGCTTTATTCTCATCCGGCTTGACCTTCAGCGTATCGTTTTCATCAGCGATCAAGAGGTATGTCACATTGAGATGAAGATGGGAAGAGACATATTCTCCGTGTTTGATATGACCGTTGACGGTCAGAACCTCTAAGGAGAAGATCTTTCCGTCATAAGGAACCGCCGAAGTGAGAGAGGATTCCTCCCTGGTCTCTTTCAAAGCGACCTTGAGAAGATCTTCTTCGCCGTCCGCATGTCCTCCTAGCCAGGTATAGGACTGATAGATATTGTGATAAGCAAGCAGCACCTTATCCATCGTCTTATTGGTTATCCAGGCCGAAGCCGACATATGGCCGACGCGGTTTGTGCGATAGAAAGCATCCTTGTTCTTTGCTAGGAAATCGAGAATGAAACTCTTATCTTTTTCTTCCTCTTCATCCACAGGAGAATAAGCTTTGATATCGTCGATTAGGGCCATGATTCAATTCCTCACGAGAACTATTCTATAAAGATTTCATAAAAAAGGAAGAAAGACGATTCTTCTTCCTCAACACTTTCCTTAAAGAATGTTCTTTTCAAAACAGAAAAAGAGGTTAAACTGATACCGATGAAATCCCATTGGATCAATAAGGCAATCGCCTTCTATCGGAAATACCAGATTTCCTTCCTCATCTCGATCGTCGCCAGTATCGTGATGTTTATTTTCAACCTCGTCTCCTATTTCCGTTCCGGCGGTCAGATGTTTGCCGTTTTCGCTTTGTTCTTCTTAGGGATGGCAATCATCCGAACGATTCTTTTCTTAGAGAATCTTTTCATCAAAGACGGAGACCGCGTCTATTACTACACGACTTCCCTCTCTCTTTTCCTTTTGCTTCCTTATATCACTACTTCCCTCGTCTATCTCGCCTACATCAAAGGACCGATTCATTTTCCGATTCATTTTCTTATTTATGGTTATGCGGCCTATGCTTTCTATAAAATGATCTCGGCCTTCCTTTTCCGTCACCGGGCCAAAACCGTCAATCACGGAGGCAAAAATCCTTATCTCTACTGCCTCAGTTACCTTTCTTTCATCTCTGCGCTTTATACGATGGTCTCCTTAGCAACCAACCTCGTCTATCTCAATCAAAATGAAATCACGGGCTGGCTACAGATTATGGAATACATTATGGTTTCCGTCGGTACTCTTTTCTCCCTTATCGGCGCTTTTCATCTGCTTCACGAAGGAAGAAAAGCAGGGAAGAAGAAAAGAAACAAGAACGCTCTTACCGGAAAGCTCTGAACTAGGCAAGAAGATCCGGATTGATTTCCGAAGCGTGTTTCTCTAGATATCCGGATGCATAGGAACAGGTCGCTTTGACCTTGCCTTTACGTCTTTCGATTTCAGCCAAAGCTCTTTTCACCAATTCTCCGGCAATCCCTTGTCCGCGGAGAGAAGAATCCACCACCGTATGGGTGATGTTATAGAGGTTCTCCCCTTCTTTTTCGAAAGTGATATAAGCAAGTTTTTTTCCTTCCACCAGAAGGTCGATACCGCCTTCTTTGACAACATATTCTCTATTTTCCATTTGGAATTTTCTCCTTTGCTAAGAGGATTGTAATAGAAACACAAAAGAAAAGCTCTCCTCCTGCTTAGGGAAGAGAGTATATCGCCTTTTAGAAATAGAGAACCGTCTCGGTCGGGAAGTCCTGGAAGAGACGTTTCTTCTGGGAGCATTTGACTAAGAGCTTCGGTTCGTAATGTCCTTCTTCGCCTTTGAGAAGGAAGACACCATAGTAACGGTCGATCGCTTTATAGACGACAAGAAGGGTGCCATCCGATACGACTTCACCGTTCTCGTTCTTGGTTTTGAAGGTGACAATATCGATATCGTATTCTTCATGGTTCTTAAGTGCGAGGTGTTTAACATCTTCGCCGGTAAGCGAATAATGTTCCTTCAGAGTCTCTCCATCCGAGACATCGGAATAGGTGATTTCGGTCTCGATGCTCTTGCTCCCTTCCGGTTTGAAAGGGAAAGAGAGCTTATCGCATTTGCTCCATAGATAAGCGACGACATCCTGGCAGGATAAGAGATTTGTCTTCGTCTCGTAATTTTTATCTTCCATAGAGAGGTTTGCTCCTGTACGTGATTGCTGAAATTATACCATTCCCCCAAGCGAAAGGAAGGCGATTTTCCTATTGATCCCTAAAAAGCTATTTCTTTTCCGTCAAGGCTCCGACAACCTTTTCCGCCGGAAGCTTCTGGAAAGTAACGGTATCGCAATACGGAAGCGAAGCGTTGAGCTGTTCTTCGGTTTCAATCGTCCAGACATTGACAAGATGTTTTTTCTGATACTTCTGGACTCTCTTTTCCTGAACCATCGTGTATTCGAGATCCAGGGATTCGACCGTATGGCGGAAACAATAGGTCCACTCATGAGCGACACAGACAAGAAGCTGACGGACATAACCTTCGTTCTTCATCTTCCATAAGGCTCTCGGATCAAAGGAGATGATCATATAGTTCTTCTTATCTTTGACGCCTTTCAGCTCTTCTTTCAATCTTGCGGCTAAGGGAGTGTAGTTCTTGTTATAGACCTTCATCTCGACAACCATCGGAACCTGCTCATGGACAAGAGAGAAAACTTCCTGGAAAGTCGGAATCTCTTCGCCGTCGAGAAGGCGGTAATTCTCTTTCAATTCTTTGACACTCTTCTCTTCGACAATACCTTCTTTCCCAGTGACTCTCTTCAAGTCCGAATCATGAATGACAACAAGCTGATTATCCGTGGTCAGATGGACATCGAGTTCCAAGGCGACATGATGATCGATGGCATTCTGAAAAGCCTTCAATCCATTTTCCGTAAACTCCTCATTGTGGAGTCCACGATGAGCAATTCCTTTTAAGAAAAGAGGATTGACTCTAGCAAGTACTTCCGTTTTCTTCATATTTTAGGTTTCTCTTTCGCAAAGAGTTTAGTCATCCGTATCCATGCTTTCAAGGCCCTTCTTGATGGTGGTCTTTTCCAGCTTCACGTTCTTGACAAAGAGGAAGACGATAAAGGAAACCGATAAGCAGCAAAGCGCATAAATCGGTAAGAATCCGAAGTGAATCGAAGGGGAAAGAAGAAGCAAACCCAACAGACACGGTGTCACCGTCTGCGCCGCCATCGAAGAAGCATAGTAGTAACCGGTGAAACGACCGATCTTCTTCGTGGAGCAGAGTTCTACAACCATCGGGTAGGAATTGACATGGACTAAAGACATACCGAAGCCTTTGATGGCCCAGATGACATAGATTTCCCAAGGGAAGGTTCCCGAACCTGCCGAGCCTTTGAGAACGGTGAAGTTGAGAATCAACCAAAGGAGATAACCGAGAAGCGTGATTCCTAAGCCGGAAAGAAGAGTCCATTTACGTCCGATCTTCGAAGCGATGATACCGCCTAAAGCAAAACCGATAACCGAACCGATACCGCCGACAATCGTATTGATCATATTCGAACGGGTCGAAGCACCGAGATAATAAACGGTGTAGTTACCCATGAAGGTGCCGATACCGTTATCCGCCATGAACCAGAAGAACTCAGCGACCAAGATGAGGAGCAGCATGACGCGGTTTTCTTTACTCATCGGCTTATCGTCATCGGTCGGAGCCGCGGCTTCACTCAGCTTTTCGCCTTCGGCCATCTGCGGAGCCATCTCTTTTTCAATTTCGTTTTCACGGATATTGAAGAAGAGAACCAGAGCGGAGATGACCATCAGGACCGAAGCGATGAGGAACGGAGCTTCAATCGCCCAGATGTTGTGATACTGCCAGGTGTGGGGAGCAAAGCTTCCATCGCCGGTTTTCTTTGTGCCTAAGTATTCCGAAAGAACGAAGACCATACCGACCACAGTAGCGAAAGCACCACCGATATAACCCATGATGTTGATGATACCGTTTGCTTTCGAACGGAGCGGCTTCGGTGTCATATCTGGCATCAAAGAGACCGCAGGGTTACGGTACATCATCGCGAAGGTGACGACTATCGCCATCATCGCAATCGTACCGGCGAGGTTGTTCATATGGAAGAAAAGCGGAATGAAGGGGAAAGCGATAGCGCAGACAAACGTACCGACGAGAATATATGGCATACGTTTACCGATCTTGGTATGCGTTTTATCGGAGAGATGTCCGAAGATCGGTAAGAGGATTAAGGCGGCGAGGTTATCCATCGCCATCATGACACCGACGAGATACTGAACGTCTTCCTCATGACCGGCTTCTCCGTGATAGATGTACTTATTGAAAAGCTGGGTGAGAAGAGTCGGACACCAAGAGTCATAGACCTGCCAAAGAAGTAGAATCCCGAAGAAGGCAAAGCCAATCAAAAATGTTCTCTTCCAGTTCAGTTTCAATCCCGAATGCGAAGAGGTCGTCTGTTCCTTGTTTGCCATAGTGATGTTTTTGCTCCTTGATTCTTAGTTTACACTCTTTTCCATCAAGGATTTGTAAAGAAATTGCAAAGAATTGAAAATGTTAGGGCTACCATTGCAATTTTCGTGTCAATTATCCTAGGTTGTTTAAAAAAGCGGGCCGAAGTCCGCAAGTCATTTCAAGAAGAGAATCCGCCGAGCAATTTTTCTGCCAGAGGGACAAGTTCCGGAAGAGAATCGATCTTACAGGGATCCGGATCGATCTTTCCAAAACCATAGGCAGCATGGATAAAAGGAACGCCGGCCTTCTTAGATTCGACTCTATCTTTATCGGTATCACCGATATAGACAAGGGAGTCCACCTTCTCCTTCTCCTTGAGATAGAGGATATTCTGCCATTTGGCAAGACCCGTATCTCCGGCACAGAGGTGACCGGTGAAATATTTCTCGGTTCCACAGGCTCTCAGATAGTTTTCGACATAGCCTTTATCGGAATTGGAGACGATATATAAAGGATAACGGGAAGAAAGTTCGCCTAAGATTTCTTTTTCCTTTGGGTAAAGGGTTCCCGGATGAGAGGCTAAATATCGTATTTCCGCTGTGACAGCAATCTTGAAATACTCCATTCCTTCTTCCATCGATACGCCAGGAAAGGCAAGCGGAACCGTCTCTTCCGGAGTAAGTCCCATATAGGATTTCATCTTCGCCAAGTCAAAGCGGAAGGGAAGATTCTCTTTCTTCATCGCGTCATTCCAACTGGCGGTCAGAGGAATAAGAGCGTCCCATAAAGTTCCGTCTAAATCAAAAAACAGTGCTTTTTTCATGTTGCAAACATTCTAGAGAAAGAGAGAAGAGTAAGCAAGCAGAAGAAAAGCTATGGACTACTTCCGAATTAGGGTTTCATCCATAGCTCTAAGCAAACCTAAGTTAAGCTTTCTTCTCTTCGGTTTCGGCCTTTGTTTCCGTCGGTTTCGCCTCTTCCGGTTTACCTGTAGCCGAGACCATCATAAGGTCATTGAGATTCTTGACAAAGGCCTTCTTATCTTCCACTTCATAGCCTTCAAGAAGAAGTGCTTCATCGTAAAGAAGGCTACCGTACTTACGGATCTCTTTATCATCCGTAACTTTGGCCAAGGTCTTGAACAACTCATGATCCGGGTTGATTTCCAGGACCTTGATAGCCTTCGGTTTCTCGCTATCGGGTTCGTTCTTGACACCCGGCTGCTTCTCAAGGACATGCTCCATATTGAGGGAGAGTCCTTCTTTGGTGGTGATGCAAACCGGCGAATCGACAAGCTTATCGGAGAACTCAACCGCATCGACTTTGCCCGGTAAAGCTTCCTTGACATCATCCAAGAAGCGTTTGTAAAGAGCAGTCAGAGAATCGAGTTTATCTTTCTCTTCTTTCGAGAGATCTTCCTTATCTTCGGCCGTGATGTTCTTGAATTCCTTCTTATCGTAATCGTGCATCATCATCAGCACGAACTCATCGATATCATCGGCAAGAAGGAGAACATCCAGTCCGTTTTTCCGGTATTTCTCCATCTGCGGAAGCATACGGATTTCATCTAACGTCTTTCCGGAAGCATAATAGATATCTTTCTGCTCCGGTTTCATCTTCTCTTCGTAATCCTTCAAAGAGATCTTCTTATCCCCGCTGTTAAGCGAAGGATAAAGAAGCAGATCCTGAAGGCTTTCTTTCTTCATACCATAGGAAGAATAGATGCCGTACTTGAGATAATCGCCATAGACGGTGAAGAACTTATCGTACCTGGTAGGATCGTTCTTCATCATATCCTTCAGCTTCTCCAAGACCTTGGATTCGATGTTCTTCGCAATCTTATCCATCAGAGGAGACTTCTGAAGCATTTCACGGGAGATGTTAAGCGGGAAGTCCTCGCTATCGACAAGACCCTTGAGGAACTTGAGATAATCTGGAACTAAGTCCTTGCACTTATCCTGTATGAAGATACCCTTCGAATAAAGAGCCAATCCTTTCTCATAGTTCTCACTGTAGAGGTTATAGGGAGCATGGGAAGGAATATAGACAAGGGCGCTATAGGAAATCGTACCTTCGACCTTGATATACAAAGACATCAGAGGATCTTCGTAGTCATCGAACTTGTTCTTATAGAACTCGTTCATGGCTTTCTCATCGACTTCCGCCTTCGGTTTCTTCCAGAGCGGAATCATCGAGTTGAGAGTCTTATCCTCCTTGACTTCATGAGTCTTATTCGGAATATCCTTACCGTCTTTATCCTTATCGTTCTCCTGATGTTTCTCGACCATCTTGATCGGATAACGGATATAGTCGGAATACTTCTTCACCAATTCCTCAATCTTGAATTCATTGAGGAAATCGGAATACTTCTCATCGTCCGTATCCTTCTTAAGGAAAACCTTGACCGAAGTACCCGAATCGACAGGGTAATCGATATCTTCGACGGTATAAGTATCCTTACCGGTCGAAGTGAAGAGAGTACCTTTCCCACCGGTAGGTTTCGAACGCACTTCGACTTTCGAAGCGACCATGAAGGCGCTATAGAAGCCGACACCGAACTGGCCGATGATGGATAAATCCTTGCTGTCTTTCGCTTCCTTATATTTCTTGACGAAGTCCTTGGAGCCGGACTTAGCGATTGTACCCAAGTTCTTCTCCATATCGGTCTTACTCATACCGATACCGTTATCGACGATCTCGATACTTCTCTCATCCTTGTTGACGTTGATACGGATCAAATAATTCTTCGAAGGATATTTTGCCGTATCGGAAAGAGAGAGGAATTTATACTTATCGATGGCATCACTCGCATTGGAAATCAGTTCCCTGAGGAAAATTTCCTTGTTCGAGTAGATTGAATTGATCATCAAATCAAGCAGCTGTCTCGACTCTGTTTCGAATTGTTTTTCTTCTTTCATTGAGTGCCTCCTGAAATAGGGTTCCTGTGTTATTATAAAACACAAATTAGCACTTTCAAGGTGAGATTGCCAAAATTAGAGAATAGATGAAAGCAAAGGAAGGAACAGAAAAGAACATCTTGTCCATTTCCTTCGTTTTGCGCTATCCTTATAGGCATCGAAACGGGGGACGCGGAAAATGAAATTACTTTCGAAGATTTTCTATATTATCGGCTTCCTCTTCTCTCTGATTGCCTTCATCACGTCTATCGTCTATTTCATACAGGCTATCGGCTATCTGGTTGCCGGAACCACCAGTGTCGACTTCAACGGACAGGCAGTCTCTGCTCTTGCACTATTACTTGCTACTCTCTATTTCTTGCTGATCTCCGGAGCCATCACGACTCTTGCCTACCGCGGTTTCAAATATGTCGGAAAAAGAGGACATAACGGCATCCATGTCCTGAACCTGATCTTAGGTATCTTCGGCGTCGATCCTTTCTTCTTCTTAGGCGGTCTCTTCGGACTTTTAGCCGACTGAACAAAGTTCACGGAAAAAGGTTCTCTCAGCGGAAGTTTCTTCTGCCGAGAGAACCGTTTTTATTGCTTCTGTTCTTTATTTCGTCCCGTAGAAATAACGTAAGAGACTCTTGAAGTATTCGTCTAAAGGAGCGTAGAACGTCATTCTCTTCATCGTCCGAGGATGAATCAGGGAAAGAGAGAAAGCGTGTAACGCCTGGCCCTGAAGTGCAATCTTCTCGTTTCCTCTTCCATAGAGAGGATCGCCGACGATCGGATAACCGATATAGGCAAGATGAGCGCGGATCTGATGGGTTCTTCCGGTTTCCAGGGAGACTCTCAGAAGCGAGACTTTGCCGTTATTGGCTAAAGTAACACAGTGCGTGATTGCTTTTCTTCCCTTATAGAGATCAACCTTGGCCTTTCGTTCGGTGTGGTTGGGTCTAGTCAAAGGAGCATCGATACGGAACTTATGGTCTTTGACATTTCCATAGACCAAAGCTAAGTAGGTGCGGTGGAAATCCCCTTCTCGGATCTCCTGCTGAAGCAGAGACTCCGCCTGAGGGTTCTGAGCGACACAGAGAAGCCCTGAGGTATCTTTATCGATGCGGTGAACAATACCGGGACGGACATTGACGGAATCATCCTTATCGAAATCGAACTCCTTATCGTCGGCAAAAAGATAATTCACCAAGGTATCGTTTTCATGCCCCGGGGCGGGATGAACGACCATGCCGCGGGGTTTATTGATGATGGCGATATCTTTATCCTTATAGACAAAGGAAAGAGGAACGCTGTTTTCCGGAGCGGCAAAAGTCTTCTTCTCCTGCTCGACGGGAGCATAAAGAAGAACCGCCCCTTTCTGGGCTTTAAAAGAAGGGCTATCGATGACTTTACCATCCACCGAGACAAATCCCGATTTGATGGCTTTCTGAGCCTGCGAACGGCTCAGTTTCGTAAGAGAGGCGAGAAGAACATCGATTCTTCCGCCCTCTTCCAATACAAATTTCTGTGACTCCATAGACTACTCCTTCTTCGACGGATCCTCTTTCTTGTCTTCGGGAAGAACAAAGTTCTTCTCTTCCATCTGTTCGAGTTTCTTTTTCATCTCGTCTTCTTCTTTGACTTCTTCCTTTTTCTCGGCTTCCGGAGAAGGTGTGCTTGCTGCTTTTTCGGCTTCCGCTTCTTTTCTTCCTTCTTTGGACTTGCGGTTTTCTTTTGTCATCTCAATCACAAGGCCGATAAGAAGAACCACAATACCGACCGTAAGACAATAGTCGGCGACATTGCAGACCGGGAAAGAAGGCCAGAAGGTGAAATGGAGGAAATCGATGACACCGTTCTTATAGACACCGGCTTTCGCCCAGTATCCGATTCGGTCGACAAGGTTTCCGACCGCTCCCGGAAGCATCAAAGTCGCTCCGACCTTGATCCAGGCGTTGTATTTGTCAAAGCGGAAAAGAAGATAGAAAAGAAGAGCTAACGAGGCAAGCATCGAAATCGTCACCAGCAACCAGCTCTGCCCCGACATGCTTCCCCAGGCAGCACCGGTGTTACCGACTAACATGAAGTCGATAAAGCCGGGAATAAAGGTCATCTTCTTTCCACCCTGAAGAGCGTAATAAGCCCAGTGCTTGGAAAAATAGTCGAGCAAGAAGAGAGAGAGGGCCAAAGCGATCATCGAAAAGTAGAAAGGAAGATGGATCCTTTTATAGTAGGCAGGAAAGAAAGCATTTAGCTTTTCCAAGAAAGACTTCTTGTTATTCTGCTCCGCCATCTTTCGTCTCCTGCTTCGGAAGCGATTCTACCGCTTCATGGCAACGGGCGCAGAGATGATCGCCGTCGCTGTCCGTAAAGACTTCATCGAAATAGTTCCAGCAACGGTCACAACGGGTTCCGCTATGTTTGACAACCTTATCTTCCCTTCCGACATGGAAACCGGAAACGATGAAGATACGGCTCAGTTCCTTCTCCGGGAAGGAAGCAAGCGTAGCTTTCTCCTCGTCGTCTTTTGGAGCATAGGTGACATCCGCTTCACTCGAAGAACCTAAGGTTCCCGCTTTACGTAACGGTTCAATCAAGGCGTTGACCTTACCTCTTAAAGAGACCAACTCGTCGTATTCCTTAAGAAGTTTTTCATCGACAGAGAAGCTAGGATAGTCCTCTAAGGCCACCGACTTCTTGCGGTCTTTGATATCGATCGTGCGATAGATTTCTTCGCAGGTGAAGGAAAGGATCGGCGAATAGGCAATTGCCAGAGACTTGACGATCGTATAGAGAACATACTGAGTATTTCTTCTCTCTTCGCTATCCTTCTTATCGCAATAGAGCGTATCCTTCGAGAAATCGAGATAGAAAGAAGAAAGATCGTTGACGAAGAAGTTGGTGATGGCGTTCGTGACAAGCGAGAAGTCATACTTATCGTATCCTCTCTTCATCTCGGAAAGAACAAAGGCGAGCTTATTCAGCATCATCTTATCGACCAAAGAGAGATTCTTCGGCTGGTAATCGATCGGATAGGAATGGCCTTCGTTATCATCATCGAGATTGGTGATCATGAACTTGAAGGTGTTACGGATCTTACGATAGAGATCCGAGCAGACCTTCAAGAGATCCTGCGTCAGTTTGATTTCCGCGGTAGTGTAGTCGATGGAAGTCGTCCAGAGACGCAAGATATCGGCTCCGTACTTGTTGCAGATCGTGACCGGATCGATACCGTTCTTCTTCGACTTCGAGAACTTATCGCCGTTCTGATCGACTAAGAAGCCGTGAGTGAGAATCATCTTATACGGAGAGTGTCCGGTATAAGCAACCGAAAGAATCATCGAGGAGTTGTACCATCCGCGATACTGGTCATTCCCTTCAAAATAGATATCGGCAGGGAACGGATGCTTCAAAGCGATATCGCTTCCTAAGAAAGAAGAGCCGGAATCGAACCAGACATCCATGATGTCCTTCTCCTTAGTGAAAAGACCATGCGGAGAATGCGGATTCGTGTAACCTTCCGGAAGCAGATCCTTAGCCTCTTTTTCATACCAGATATCCGAACCGTTCTCATCGACTAACGCGATGATGTGGTCAAAGACCGCTTTATCTAAAATCGGTTCTCCGTCTTCGCCATAGAAGATCGGAATCGGAACACCCCAAAGACGCTGACGGGAGATGCACCAGTCATCACGTCCGACAAGCATGTTGATGAATCTCTGTTTACCCCAAGAAGGAATGTAGTTGACCTTGTCGGCTTCCTCGACAAGTTTATCCTTGATCTTGCTGACGGAGCAGAACCACTGATTCGTCGCACGGAAGATAACCGGTTTCTTGGTTCTCCAATCATGCGGATAGGCGTGGGTGATTTCTTCGGTGGCAAGAAGATTTCCCTTCTCCTTAAGAAGTTCGATCATCTTGAGAGAGCAGTCCTCATAGAAAAGGCCATCGATTCCTTCACCGCAGTTGATCATGTAACCTTTCGAATCGACCGTGCAGACGATCGGAAGGCCGTATTTCTTGGCAACGCGGTAATCGTCCGCACCATGGCCCGGGCCAAGGTGGACAATACCGGTACCGGAATCGGAAGTGACATAGTCATCGACACAGACAGGGACCGTGCGATCCTGAACCGGATGATGGGCTAAAACGCCTTCGACATCTCTGCCGGTGAATTCCTTAAGAAGCTTCATCTCGCCAAAAGGAATCTTCTCCTTCAAAGCAGGAGCAAGATCCTTCAGCATGACATAGTTTCCTTTTTCGGTCTGATAAAGGCCGTATACCATCTTCGGATTGAGGCAGAGGCCCTGGTTCGAAGGAATGGTCCAGCCGGTAGTCGTCCAGACTAAGAAGTTATCGCCTTCTTTGACGAAGTCGTTTCCTTTGACAACCGGGAAGCGGAAATAGATGGTCGTCGCTTTGACATCCTTATATTCGACTTCGGCTTCCGCTAAAGCCGATTCACTCGACCAAGACCAGATGACAGGTTTGAGTCCTTTATAAATGAGTCCATCGAGAGCCATCTTTTCAAAGATGCGCATCTGATTGGCTTCGTAATGCTTATCGAGAGTGAGATAGGGATGCTCATAATCTCCTAAGACACCTAAACGGAGCATCTGGGAGCGCTGTTTATCGACCTGGGTAAGAGCATAGTCATGGCACTTCTTACGGAACTCGACTGCCGGAGTCGTCTTGCGGTCGACTCCCATCTTCGTAACGCAGTTTTCAATCGGTAAACCATGGGTATCCCAGCCCGGCGTATAAGGAACATAGTATCCCTCTAAGTTCTTGGAGCGGAGGATGATATCCTTGATGATCTTATTCAGAGCATGGCCGGCATGGATTTCATTGTTGGCATAAGGCGGGCCATCATGAAGGTAGAACGGGTCCTTGGTGTTATGAGCTTCTAAGAGCAATTCGTAAAGATGCATGGAGTTCCATTCCTTTGCCATTTCCGGCTCCCAGGAAGGAAGATTTGCACGCATCGGGAACTTGCCTTTCGGCATGATCAACGTCTTTTTCAGTTCCATAATTTGTCCTCCGAAAAAATATGTTTCCGCACGAAAACAAAGCCCTAGTAATATAGCATAAGAGAAAAGGAGTAACAATAAAGAGAAGAGGAGCAAAAGGGGCTTTTTGCCCTTGTTTCCTACTAAAAGCGTTCTATAATCTAGCCATGCTTCAAGGACTGATTATCGAAAACGGATACACCCGTAATCCCAATATCGTTTATAAGGAAAAAAGACTCCAGGAAGAGTTTCTCTCTTTCGGGGTCAAGCTTGTCGTCAAAGACGCGTTGAATTTACTTGTTTCTTCAAACGGAGAAGAAAACCTTTTTCAGGACCTTTCTTCGTATTCTTTTGCTATCGATCTAGATAAAGACCGCTATCTTGCCTATGCCCTTTCCAAGCGTATGCCTCTATTCAATTCCTATGAATCGATGATGCTTTCCGATGACAAGATGATGACTCTGTTAGCTTTAGAAAAGAGCGGTGTCAAAGCCCCGCTTTCCATCGCTGCTCCGCTCTGCTATCGGAAGAATCCGGATCAAGGAAAAGTCGAACAGTTCCTCCACGAAGTGGAAAGTGAACTCTCCTATCCTTTTGTCTATAAGGAATGCCACGGTTCTTTAGGCATGCAGGTCCGTCTGATCCATAATCATGACGAGTTTGTCTCTACCTACTTAAGCAATATCACGGTTCCGCATCTCTATGAAGAGTTCTTAAAAAAACACGCCGGTCACGATTACCGTGTCATCGTCTGTGAGAACAAAGTGATCGCCGCGATGGAACGCATCAACGAAAAGGATTTCCGTTCCAATATCGCTTTAGGTGGAAGAGGAGTCGATGTCACCTCTACCTTAGGAAGGGAATTCCAAGAGATGGCTTTAAAAGCAAGCTCTGCCTTAGGTCTTGATTATGCCGGTATCGATATCGGTATGGATGAAAAAGGAGAACCCCGTTTCTTAGAAGCAAACGGAAACGCCTTCTTCACCGAGATCGAAGAAGTCTCCCATGTCAATATCGCCAGAGCTTTTGCTGAGATGGTTCTGCATAAACTTGCCGCCAAGAAATGAAGATTTCCTCTATTACCGGAAAATAAGAAACATTTAAAAAGTGGTAATAGAACTGGATAATAGATAAGCAAAACAGGTCTGCCCCCGCAAAGGTCAGACCTGTTTTTTATTGTTTTACAGAAGTTGTTTCTTAAGCAGCTTTCTTCTGTTGTTCCTGTTTTTTCAGCTGCTGAATCTTTAGCTTTCTAGCTTCTTCTCTAGCCTGTTTACGATCCTTACGTCTCTTCTTGACCGCATGACGGGAGACCTGAAGAAGAAGGAAAAGAACAAGAATCAGAACCAAGATTCCGAGGATGAAGTAATACGCCCAAGTCGGAAGAGAAGTGTTCTTCACCGATTCCCACATCAATAGCATCGAAGCGTTCTGGCTTCCGAAATCCGCCATGATGGTAAGATGCGGAAGCAAGCTTTCATCCGGATACTGGGTATCGAACTGTTTGTTGCGGCTATCCAAAGGAAGAATGAAGTGAGCTGCCGAATCATCCAGCTCGTCTAACGTTCCTTTGAAGAAATAGGAGATATCCTTCGTGTAATATTCGTCAGCGAAGCCCTCGTCTTCCGGAGTGATAGAAGAGTAATCCATCTCTTCCTTTTCTTCGTCGTAACGGGCATCGTACCAAGACTGAACAAGTTCCAGAATTTCATCGCCGGCGATCACCGGAGTATAACCGATATACTCCATGTTCTCGGCCGCATATTTCGGCGTGGAGAGGAAATCGACAAAGCGGGAAGCCCAGAGCTTATTGGCGCCTTTCGGCATGACCCAGGCATCAAACCAGATGTTGGCGCCGGTCTCCGGAAGAGCGTAACGAAGATCGACAAGATCCTTATTCTCGGTATCGACTTTCTCGCCATCGATCGTACCCGAAGCATTGTACTCATCGGCCTGATCCATCGCATAGGCGGCATCGCCGGACCAAGCGACATTGATAGCAAACTTATCACCTTTGATCATATCGACCTTACCGGAATCGACTTCGAAACCGAAAGCGTTATCCCGCAGTTCTCTTAGCTTGGCGCCGACGACATTGAGAGTATCGTCGTCACAGAAATTGAAGATGGTCGTAATCTCTTGGTTGTATTCCGCTTCGCTGATTGTCCCATCTTCGTACTCCTTCTTAAGGGTGGCAAAACCTTTATAGGATTTTCCCTCCAGAGTGAAATCGTCTTTATAGGTTTCGAAGATACCGACCGCATAGGTATCACGGACCGAATCCTTGATGGAGAGAAGATTCTTATACTTCGGATCCCATAAGGAATCCCAGGAAGTCATATCCTCTTCCATCTCTTCCGAAGTGATACCGCGCTTCTCCAGCCCCTTGAAGGAATCGTTATAGAGGATGCCTAAGGTTCCCCACATATAACCGCGGGCATACTTTCCGACGATACCCTGTTCTCCGTTGACGGAGATCGAATCAATCTTCTCGTTGACGAAAGGAGAGACGTACTTGTCATAGTTCGGCGTGGAATCGTCATCGAAGGGGATGATCATATCTTCGTTGATCATCTTCTGAACGACATAGTCGGAGCAGTTGATGAGGTCGTAATCCGCTTTTCCGGTCTTCAGTTCGGAAAGCATCGTCTCATTGGTATCAAAGGTGGAATAGTTGATATGGACTTTCTGATGATAGGTCTCTTCGCAATAGTCTTCGAACTGATGGACTAAGCCTTTATCGGATTCGTCATTGATTTCATCGCTATCCTCTTTGATGTAATCGGCGGAATTATAGACGTTGAGAACAATCTCATCCGAAGAAGAGGCCGTTGTTTCGGAGCAGGAAGGAAGAACAAGGGTGGTAAGCAGAAGCAATGCTCCGGAAAGGGAAGAAAAACGTTTTTTATTCATTTAGCGATCCTCCCGAGCCGCAAAAGCAGCTCTTCTACGGGCATGCTGACCGGCATCTCCGCGTTTGATTTTTTTGGCATCGCGGTTGACCTTGATGGAATAGAAAACAACAACAAGGAGAACGACTAAGAAGATGATGGTGGTAAGAGCTCTTAATTCCGGCGGTAGAGCGCCTTTCTTGATCTTGGTCTGAACTAAGGTCGAAAGGGTTTCAATCTGCGACTGTCCGGAAAGGAGTCCCGGGCCACGGGTGAAAGCCGTGACGATGAAGTCATCCAGCGAAAGCGTGAAGGAAAGAAGAAGGCCGGAGAAGATACCAGGGACGATCTGCGGAAGAATGACGCGGTGAAGAGCCTTGGTCGGGCTGGCACCTAAATCGAGAGCGGCTTCATAAAGAGCCGGATCCATCTGAGTGAGTTTCGGTTTGACGTTGAGATAGACAAACGGAATCCCTAAGCAGCAATGGCCGACAAGAAGCGTCCAGAAGCTGAAAATAGAAGATCCGCCGAAGAAATGTTGCCCCATAAAGACGAACATGACGGTCAAGGACATCGCGATGACGATTTCGGCATTGACGACCGGAATCTGGTTGATGTTCTCGACAAGAGTGCGGAAACCTTTCTTGGAATAGAAAAGACCGATGGCACCAAGAGTACCGACTAACGTCGAAACCGCAGCCGAGATAGCCGCTAGAATCAGCGTATTTCCTAACGCCGTCATCGTCTCGGTGTTGGTGAAAAGGTCGTGATAGAGTTCAAAGGAGAAACCCGTCCAGACACCTAACGTCTCACTGGTTGTAAAAGAATAGACGATGAGGTAGAAGACCGGAAGATAAAGGAATAAGAGGATGAGATAGATGTAGCAATACGATAAAACCTTTTTTACCATGCTCCGACTCCTCTCCCATTATCGCTGCGGTCGAACTTACGGGTAGCGAACATAACCGCAAAGATGATGATCAGCATAATCAGCGACATGAAGGAACCGCCGTTCCAATCGGAATAGGAGAAGGAGAGATAGATGGAGTTACCGAAGAGCATGATTTTGCCTTCGCTGAGGGTATCGGTGATGACGTAGGAGGAGATGGTCGGCATGAAGACCATCATACTGGCGGAAACAAGTCCCGGCATCGCCTGCGGAATGATGTTGCGGGTGAACGTATAGAACGGATTGCAACCTAAGTCTTTTGCCGCTTCGATCTGCGAACGGTCCAATTTGAGCATCGTGGAATAAAGCGGTAAGACCGTGAACGGAATATAGTTGACGACAAGACCGATCATCGTGCAGAGAAGCGGATGTTCGGCCGTGGTCGAACCGACCCAACCTAACATAATGGTAAGTAAGTCACGTAAGGCACCGGTACGGAGAACGAAGTTGATCCACATCGGCATGACGAAGAGCATGACGAGAACATAGTTTTTATTGATCTTCGGATTGGCAAGAAGATAGGCAAGTGGGAAAGTGATAAGCAGGCAGAGGAAGGTGTTGAAGATACCGATGAGAACCGAGATCAGGAGAACATTGAGTTTGACGGTATTGGTGAAGAAATCGACGAAGGCCTGACCGGTGAAGTTGCCGTTAGCATCCGTAAAAGCATAGTAGATGATGAAGAGAATCGGAATCAGAACAAAAAGGATAAGGAATAAGACGAACGGAAGCGAAAGCGATTTGATGAAAGTGCGGGCGTTCGGTCCGTGATGAACGCGCTTCGGACGCGAAGGTTTGACCGCAGGAGTTTTTTCCTCAGCACTCATAGTCATCGATCTCTCCCTTCAGACGCATCTGGATGTTCTCCTTAGCGATCTTGAGGCCAACGATATCGTCCGGGTTATAGGTATCCGGCGTCGAGACAAGGAAATCTTCCTCATCTTCGGAGCGGACGAGAATGATGTAATGGTCGCCTTTCCAGACGGAGTTGATAACCATACCGGTGATATTGGCCTCGCTGGTGTCATCGCTGATTTCGACCTTAGTCGGATCGACCGTGACGACAACATCGGCATCCGCAAAGTCGTAGGTCTTGTTGTCGAAATGGACAAGTCCGTCTTCATCGGCCTTGGAGCCGTTGATGAGTTTCGAAAGGTCGCAGGCAAACGGCTGATCATCGATATAGACCATATGGTCTTTTCCGATATAGGAGTCGGTATAGATATTGATATCTTCTTTCTTATGCATGAGGTGGATACCATCGGGAAGGATCGAAAGATAGATCGGAGCCGAAGCATCGTAGTTATCGATTGACTGAGCTAAGACTTCATCATGGCCGACCATGATGACGTACTGATAATGGATACCTTTGAAGACTTTGGCCGTGATTTTACCCTGAATATAACCATCCTTCGGCGTCGCAGAAAGCTTGATATCTTCCGGACGGACGACGACGTCGACTCTTTCGTTCTTATCGAAATCATCGACACAGGCAAAGGTCGTGTTGAGGAAGCGGACCTTGAGATCACCGAGATAGGTGCCATTATAGATGTTCGAGGAACCGATGAAGTCGGCAACGAAGGCGTTGACCGGCTCATTATAAATGGATTCCGGAGAACCGACCTGCTGGATGACGCCGTTATTCATGACGACAATCGTATCCGACATGGTCAGAGCTTCTTCCTGATCGTGGGTGACATAGATGAAGGTGATACCAAGACGCTTGTGCATTTCCTTCAGTTCAATCTGCATATCCTTACGCATCTTTAAGTCAAGAGCGCCTAAAGGTTCATCGAGAAGCAGAATCTGCGGTTCGCAGATGATGGCTCGGGCGATAGCGACTCTCTGTTGCTGACCACCGGAAAGAGTTCCGATATCACGGTCCTCGAGTTCATCGAGGTCGACGATGGAAAGGGCGTGGACGACCTTGTCATCGATTTCCTCTTCGCTGAGGTGCTTGTATTTATAGGCCTGAACCGGATGGGATAAAGTATCCTCGAGCTTGGCTTCTAAATCCGCTAGACGTTTGCTTTTTTCTTCTTCGGAGATGATTTTATCTTCGCGGATACGTTTGATCTGGCTCTTGAGATATTTGACTTGACCTTTATCGACACGGAGAATGGGATTGCCGTCTTTGTCTTTGAGAGCAATCGGAATCTTTTTGTTCTTCAGACCGAAAGCGACATTATCGTAAACATCGAGATTCGGGAAAAGAGCATAGTGCTGGAAGACCGTGTTGATCGGACGCTTATAGGGAGGGACCGGAACGATATCACGCCCATTGAGAAGAATATCGCCCGAGGAGACGGTCTCAAAACCGGCGATCATACGTAAGGTCGTTGATTTACCGCATCCCGAAGGTCCGAGTATCGTAACAAACTCACCTTTGCGGATAGAAAGATTCATATCATCGACGGCGATTGTGTCATCGTCGTAGACTTTGGTGACGTGCTTCAGCTGAATGATGTAATCGTCAGCCTTAGCGGAAGAGAGAGTATCTACGGTTCTCATATAATCCAACCCCCTTGTTTTTTACAAGAGAAAAATATATCGGAATCAGGTCTAAAAAACAATGTTTTTTCACGTAAAAATTTTCAGGGTGAATTCGGCGGTGGAAAACGTGTCGCTGAAATGAAAATGCAAAAATTCGTAAACCATATACGAATCTTGTCAATTCCACTATTTCTTCGGTTCTGTCAACTCTTTGCTTATAAATAAAGTTTGCACTTTGTTTTTCTTTGTGTTTTCAGCGCTGTTTTTGACAGATTTTCAAGCTTGAAAAACCAGGAAGAAAAACAAAGCTTTCGGCAATCGCCTTTTTGTACCGATTCTAAAGCCTGTTTTATGGTATATTCTTTCCGTTCGGGAGGCGAATATGGAAAATTATCAGGCGTTCGTTTTCGATATGGATGGCACCATCGTCGATACCTTGGAAGATATGATCGATGCCGTCAATATCGGTTTAACGACCTATGGATTAGAGCCTATCACTTACGAAGAAGGAAGAACCTTTGTCGGAAACGGGTCGGTCAAACTGATTCAGCGTTCGATGAAGGGTAAGAAAACAGAACTTTTCGATCAGGTCTTCTCCTGCTATTACGATTATTACCGCAGTCATGCAGCGGTGAAAACTAAACCGTTTTCTTATTTATTGGATGCTTTAGAAGCTGCTAAGAAAGCTTCTATCCTTTTATTTATCTACACGAACAAACCGGAAAAGATTGCGGAAGAAGTCAAAGACCACTGTTTCCCGAAGGGAACCTTTGCCAAAATGGTCGGTATCCCGTTAGGCGGTAAAACAAAACCGGATCCGAAGGCTTTCTTCGATGCGACAAAGGAATATCATCTCGATTATTCCCGTGTCGCCTATTTCGGAGATTCTGTCACCGATATTCTCACCGCCCACAACTTAGGTACCCCGCATATGTTTTCCGTTCTCTGGGGTTACCAGAGCAAAGAGAAGATCCTTACTGCACCTTATAAACCCGAAGCTTTCCTTACTTCTCCGAAAGAAATTCTTTCCTTGATTCCTCGCGTTTCCTTGAATTGACACCCCACTCTGCTTACAATAGTTGCAATTTATTTACGGAGGAAAAGAAAAATGATCATCTTGACGGGACCGTCCGCTTCCGGTAAGACTGCTACTTGCTTTTATCTACAGGAGCACTATGGTATCAAGAAGGTCATCACCCATACCACCCGTCCGATGCGCGAAGGCGAAAGAGACGGAGTCGATTATCATTTCGTCACCAACGAAGAATTCGACCGCATGGTGAAAAACGGCGAGTTCATCGAACACGTCCGTTTCAACGGCAATCAATACGGAACCTCCAAGAAGGAAGTCCGCATCGATAAATGCATGGCGGTCGAGCTTCAGGGTGCTAAGACTTATAAGTCTTTCCATGATCCGAAAATCGTTCTCTTCTTCTTAGCTTTGGATCCCGAAACCTGCCGACAGAGAATGCTCTCCCGTGGAGATGACCCGAAGAAAGTCGAAAGCCGTATGCTCAACGACCGCGAAGCCTTCGTCATGACACCGGAGATGAAAGCGGCAATCGATGTCATGGTCGATACCAAGACCCACACTCTCCCTTCCGTTGCTGATTTCATCTATCACAAGTATCTTGAGATTCTCAAAGCGCGTGGCATTGATTACGAGAAGGAAATCGCTTCTCTCAAAGAGTAAAAAACTATAGGTAAAACAAAAAGATGCTCCTTAGGATATTTCTTTATCCTGTGAGCATCTTTTTTCGTTGCTATGGTGATTAATAGGAGCGGATTTCGTCAAGAGCGACATCGTTTGGATCCTTTTCAAGGCTCTTGACTTCCTGGAAGGAATAGGCGACGCCGACGGTGTGGACGTAGTTACGGTCACGGAGGTAGTTGTTGTAGTAGTTCTTTCCGAAACCGAGACGGCACTTCCCACAGAAACCGATGAGCGGAACAAGCATCAGTCCCGGCTTATCGATGACTAAACGCGGATCGTACTTCGGTTCGAGGATGTGGAAACGGTTGTTGCGGAAACCCGGATTGCCATCGATCTTACCGAAGACCATATCGCCGCTGGTGAGGACAATCGGTACAGCGACCGTCTTGTTGTCCTGAAGAGCCTGGACGATGAGGTACTGGGTGTCGATTTCGTTTTTGGTCGGCATGTAGAGATAGAGAACAGAGGTATTCCGGTAGAGCGGATCGGAAACGATGTCTTTGGTCATAGCCAAAGATTTCTCCCGGATGTAGTCGGGAGAGAGAGCGTTGCGTTGAGAAAGCAACGAGCTTCGAAGTTCACTATTACTAGGCATGACTCCACTTTAAAGGGAGGGGTTAAAAAGTGCAACCCTCTGGAATCGCTTCCAAAGAGAGAAAGAAATTTTTCTCTCCTTTTTGTCTTAGACGATTCCTCCTCTCTATCAAAAAAGAGACAGATTTTCCACTTTTGTCCTGCCTAGCCCAGCTGTCAATGGGTTGTTTCTTTTTTTCGACTGCTTTTGAAAAACGAAGTCCGTTTTTCTCTTTTCCCATAAGTGAGCAGAAACTTCCTTGATGCCCTCTTCTCTTTCTTTTTCAAGTTGCTTATTCCGGGGAGGGAGAAAAAGGTCTTCTTCCTATAATGGAACCACCATGAAACGCATCGACCGGAATATCTTAGCTATCGATCTCAAATCCTTCTATGCCTCTGTCGAGTGCCTCGACCGTGATCTCGATCCCTTTACGACGCCTTTAGTTGTGGCTGATGAAAGCCGCGGAAACGGGACGATCGTCTTAGCGGCTTCTCCTTATATCAAGGCGAAGTACGGGGTCAAATCGCGTTGCCGTCTTTATGAAGTTCCGAAAGATATCCCTGGTCTTATCATCGCCCAGCCGAAGATGAAGCGGTATTTAGAGAAAAGTGCCGAGATCAACGATATTTATCGCGAATATGTAAGTGAGGAGGATATGTTCATCTATTCCATCGATGAATCCTTTCTCGATGTCACCAATTATCTCAAAATCCATAATGACACCCCGAAAAGCTATGCGCGGAAGATCATCGACGAAATCCGGGACAAAACCGGACTTACGGTCACTGCCGGAATCGGACTGAACCTCTTCATGGCCAAAGCCGCGATGGATATCGAAGCGAAACACAGGCCCGATTTTCTAGCCGAGTGGAACTATGAAAGTATTCCAACCCATCTTTGGCCCATCTCCCCTCTCAGCAAGATGTGGGGAATCGGTTCAAGGCTTGAAAAAAGGCTCAACGCCTTAGGTTTCTATACCATCGGCGATATCGCCTGCTCCGACCCGAATTATCTGAAAGAGAAATTCGGATCGATCGGAGAGGAAATCTATTATCACACCTTAGGTTATGACGACGCCTTGCTTCAGGATGTCTATGTCTCCGACAACCATTCCTTATCGGTAGGGCAGGTGCTTTTACGGGATTTCACTTTAGAGGAGATGCCGACACTGATCCGCGATATGGCGATTGAACTGAGCGATAGGATGTACGAAGAAAATGTCTTAGCCAATACTTTCTTCCTCTATGTCGGCTATAAGGACGGAAGCGGAGGTGTCAGCAAACGGATTCAGTTCTATACGCCGACCGATGCAGCTACCAAGATCGGAAAAGAAGCCGTCCGTCTCTTCCTAGAAGAAAGGATTCCGGAAGATACGCTTTTCCGCCAGATTTTCTTAGTCGCCGGAGAAGTCAGAAGCAAAGAGATGTATCAGCCTTCGCTTTTTGAAGATTACGAAAGCGACTGTAAGTTACGCACCTTGGAAAAGACACTTGTTTCCATCCGCCGTAAATATGGGGCAAGACTGGCGATGCCCTGCTCCGCCTTAAGTCTATCGTCGACGTTCTTACAGAGAAGCCAGCAGATAGGAGGACATCACGCATGAGAGGGATGAAGAAATGGTTGCCTTTTAAATCGTTGTCCGGTCAATACGAAGTCCTAGCCGAACACGAAGAAAGAAGGAAAAGAGTCGCAAAGCCGGAACTCTCTCCCGAAGAACAGGAAGAGATCAATGAAGTGATCGTCTCTCTGAAAAGAGGAGATATCGTCTTTGTCTCCTATTACCGCGAAGGGAATATCTATCGGAAAGAGCAGCGGACTTATCTCTCCTGCGATGAAGTTTCCCGCTCCCTTTCTTTCCGCGAAGGCGTGATTTCCTTTGCCTCGCTATTGGCCTTAGAACCGAAAAATGATCTCCGTTATTAATTTGTGTTGGAAAAAAGTCGCCGAAAGGTGAATATCTATAGTGAGAGGAGTTGTTTAGCAAGTCTGAATCCAGGTGTTTTTCTTCTTGCTTTTTTCCTTTACTTGAAAAAGGAATTCAACTATACTACCCCTAGGCCTTTTTCTGGAGGCCATATACTTTCTTGCCGATTCCTGATGTAGAATTCGGCCAGAAGACCATAGGGAGGTATAGGAAACATGAAGAATTACGATCTCATGTACATTCTCATGCCGGATCTTGATGATGCTGCTTTAGCCGCCGAAGGCGAAGCTCTTCAGAAGATTCTCACCGATAACGGTGCCAAGATCACTGGTGTCAACACCAATGACTGGGGAATGAGAGACCTGGCTTATCCGATCAAGAAGCAGACCAAGGGCTACTATGTAGTTGTCACTTTCTCTGCTGAGCCGGTTGCGGTCAAAGAATTCAACCGCATCGTCGCTCTCGATCCGAAAGTCCTGAGATTCCTGATCACAGTTGCTAACAACTAATCGCTGCAACTGAAAGGAGAACGCAGAATTATGGCTGGAATGAATCGTTGTGTCTTAGTCGGTCGCATCGTGAGAGATCCGGAACTCAAGAGAACAAACTCGGGAGCTTCCGTCACTTCCTTCACGATCGCCATCGATAATCCGACCCGTCAAGGGGGAGAACGTACTACTTCCTTCATTCCGTGCACCTGCTGGAACAAGACAGCCGAAAACGTGAAGAAATACTGCACGAAAGGTTCTCTTGTCGGGGTGGATGGAAGACTGAATCAGAGAAGCTATGAAGATAAGACCGGAGCCAAGCGCTCTGTGATCGAAGTCATCGCCGAATCGGTTCAGTTCTTAGAGAAGAAGGGTGTGGAAAACGAAGACAACAACACCGTTCCGAGCCAGAGCTCGAATAACGGCAACGAGAACGTCTCGTCCGGCGTCACCCACGAGGGTATCGACGCTTCCGATGACGATTTGCCGTTCTAGCCTAGTCTTCTAGGCGGAAAGGATAACTTGAACCATGTTCCGCAGAATTAAACCGAGAAAAAAGGTTTGCTATTTCACTAAGAACCATATCAAGTATATCGATTACAAGGATGTCGAACTCCTGAAGAAGTACATCTCTCCTTCGGGCAAGATCACTCCGCGCCGCATCACTGGCACGGCTTCCAAGTATCAGAGAATGCTTGCGGTCGCTATCAAACGCGCCCGTTTCATGGCCCTCTTACCTTATGTCTCTGACTAAGGTAGACTGAAGAAAACCTGGATTCTAAGCCTCAAGAAACATCACCTGAGGCTTTTTTCTTGTTTCTTTTTCTTCTACAATAGTAGCCATGATTCAGAAATACAGCAAAGATCTCGATTATTCCTATACCGAAGGTTTCTTCCCGACGTTCGAACTTCTTCATCACCACAAAGAAAAAGCTCGCCTTTTCTATGTCTCTTCCGATGCCTTAGAGAGCGAAGGCTATAAAAAACTTGTCGAAGAAGTCGGAAAAGACAAAGTCATCGTCTCCGATAAAGTCTTCGCCAAAGTCGGTTCCAAGGAGAACGCCCATGTCTTAGGTGTCTTCGAAAAGTACTCTCTTCCCTTGAATCAAAAGGAAGACCATCTGGTGATGGTCAACCCTTCCGATATGGGAAACCTAGGAAACGCGATGCGCACCATCCTCGCTTTCGGTTATCACGATCTTGCCTTGATCGAACCCTGCGCCGACCGTTTCAACCCGAAGACAATCCGTGCATCGATGGGTGCATTCTTTTCTCTCCGTATCGAATCCTTCCCCTCTTTTGAAGAGTACCAGAGAAAATATCCCCGTCCTTTCTATCCTTTCGTTCTCGATACTTCCCGTCCGCTCCATGAAGTCAAATTCCTTTCTCCCTGCTCCCTTGTCTTCGGAAACGAGGCGACCGGTTTACCGCAGAGCATCCACAACGAAAACAATGTCCGCATCGAGCAGAGCGATGAAGTCGATTCTCTCAACCTCACGACTTCGATTGCGATTGCTTTCTATCAACTAAGCCAGCAAAGGAAGAAAAATCCGTAATTATCAGACCTAAGAAAGGCGTACCCCTTATGCAGAGATACGCCTTTTTCTATATGCCTTTCATGATCAGCAAGGAGAGAGCGTAGAAGAGATACATCGAGAGGATATCAAGGATAGTAGAGATGAGAGGTTGCGACATGACCGCAGGATCAAGATGAACCATCTTCGCCAGAACCGGAAGGGTGATACCGAGAAGCTTTGCTAAGACGATGGTGAAGAAGAAGGTGATACCGACCAAAGCCGCTACGGAGAGGAAGAAGAGATTGCGGTCGGAGGCATAGAAGTTAGCAAGGGTTGCATTGTCGGGTCCCGAGAGAGAAAGCAGACCGGAATAGAGTTCCATCAATATCCAACCGAAGGCGAAGACACCGAGGATAAGACCCGTCAGCATCGAAGCTCGGACTTCTTTCCACATGGCTTTGAAGTAATTCTTTTTCGTGATATTACCTAAGGCAAGTTCACGGATCGTGATGGTAACGGTCTGATCGGAAGCGTTGCCGTTAGTACCCATGATGGAAGGGAGAATCGCGATCAGAAGCGGAAGCGGAGCTAAGGCATTCGAAACATTGTTCATGATCATCGAAGTGAGAGTATCTAAGAAGAGCAGAACAACGAGCCATATTCCATAATTCTTGACGAGCTTGAAAAGGTTTGTCTTGAGATAAGGTTCATCGGAAGGAATGACGGCGTTCGTGAGTTGACTATCCTCGTTGGCTTCGGCTTTGGCGACATCGTAGACATCATCGAAAGTGATGATGCCAAGCATTCGTTTCGAGCTGTTGGTAACAGGAATAACCGAGATATCGTATTTCCGGAAGGCTTTTAAGACTTCCTCCTGGTCGGTGTTGATAGTGACCGAGACAAAGTCCGAGGTCATGACCGACTTGAGGATATCGTCTTCATCGGCTTCCAGAAGCTTATCCAAAGTAATCGTTCCGACCAGTCTTCTGGAATTATCGACAACGAAGATTTCCCAGATCGTCTCCATCTCCTGACCTAGAGAGCGGATCTTGGAGATAGCGTATTTGACGGTATCTTCTTCCTTCACCTGAAGATATTCCGGGGTCATGATGGTGCCGGCACTATCGTCCTTGAAATGGAGATAGGTATAGATACGTTTTCTATCTTCTTCGGAAGTTGCTTTCAGAACCTTGGAGACAAGGTTAGCCGGTAATTCATCAACGAAATCAACAAGATCATCGGTTGCCATGTTATCAACAATAGCATGTAAATCGGCACTGGAGAAAGCCTGGATGACCTTTTCCTTACTCTCCTGTTCCAGGTGGGTGAAGACTTCGGCAGAATCATCCGGATTGACGGCTTTGAAGAAGAAAAGGAGATCTTCTTCGGAGTCGATATTTTCTAAGGCTTTGGCGATATTGACCGGATCATAGGAAGAGACGGTATAGTTGAGAAGAGACGTATTATGGGTTTCGATGATGGCTTTCAGAGAATCCGGACTTAAGGGATGATTGACTTTGGCGCGGATTGAGCTATCGGCTTCGATCTCTTCCGGTTTCGCCATGGTTTTCTTTTCTTTATCCATAGTCTAACCTCCTATATCAGCTTCATAGGAAGCATAGTCAAAGTGCCTGGAACAATGCCGTCGATCATCGCGGTAGCTATCGAGAAGTAGATGAGAATCGTAAGAATATCCATCAGAGAAGACATCAGAGGTCCCGACATAACCGCCGGATCGATATGGATGGCTTTGGCGATCATCGGCAAGACCGCCGCAAAGAGCTTTGAGCAGGTAATACCGATAAGAAGCGAAACCGAAGTGATCATGCAAATCACCAGATATACCTGCTGAACTCCGCCAAAATGATTGACCAAGTCGACATTGTCCGTCAGAGTCGTGGTATCGAGAATCGGCGTATTGAGTTCCACTTCACACCAACCGAAGTTGAAAAGAGCAACGACTAAACCAGTGAGGAAGCCTGCTAAGAATTCTTTGAGAATGATCTTGAAATAGTCTTTCTTCTCTACCTGATCGGTCGTGATAGCACGGATAACCATCGAAGCGGTCTGGGAAGAAGAGTTTCCGATGGAATCGTTCAAAGAAGGAATGAAGGCCACCAAGATCGGTAAAGTGAGCAAGGCGTTTTCAAAGCGGGAAATGATGATACCAGTGAAAGTGTTGATAACAAGAAGGATGATCAACCAAATGACATAGGAGAACGCGATTTTATAGACGCGGTTTTCCATATAAGGCGTGTCGCTAGGGGCAACAGCCGCCTGTTTATAGACATCCTCGGTGTTTTCCTGTTCAAAGACATCCATGACATCGTCAAACGTCAGAATGCCGAGGAGTTCCCCTTTCTGGGAGACAACCGGAAGAACCGGAAGATCATATTCCTGACAGATCGGGATAGCGGATTCCTTATCCGCAATCGGAGAGATATAAGGGAAGTCTTTGGACATGACTTCTTCAATGCGCTTGCTGGTATCTTCAAACATCAGGTCTTCGAGTCTTTCGACACCTAAGAGCTTATTGGTGCTATCCACAACAAAGATGGTTCGGACCGTCTCAAGTCTTTTTCCAACCTGTTTGATCTTCGCTAAAACATCCCGAATCGTTGTTCCCGGCAGAACCGAAAGATATTCGGTTGTCATGATGGAACCGACCGTATCGTCGCTATAAGAAGCAAGGTTTACAACGATGCTTCTCCGTTTATTCGGAAGCAAAGCGAGAATCTTTTCTCTTTCAGCCTTAGGAATATCTTCCAAGAAATCCGCTAAATCATCGTTCGAGACGTTCGCTAAAACCGGTAAGAGAACTTTCTTGTTGAGGTTTTTGACTAAGCTCTGTCTTTCATCGACCGAAAGATAGGAGAAAATCTCGCCAAGTTTATCGTAATCGGTGGAGTTGGCAGAATAGAAAAGAACGATTTCGTCGTTATCTAATTCTTTCAAAGCATCGGAAAGCTGAACGGCAGAGTTCTCTTCAAAAAGCGTCTGAAGAGCACTCTTATCGAGGGTGATCAAAGCTTGGTGAAGCTCTTCGGCACTGACCGGATCATTGACATCGACGATGGTGTTATTCGGCTTTTCTTCTTTACAAGATTCACTATTCTCCGAAGTGCTCTCGTTGGAATCCTCTAACGAGAGAAGGCGTTTAGAGAGTTCTGCGACCGAGCCGACATATCCCTCCGGATTATTCTCTTTAAGAATGTGTCGATCTTTTTCATTATGGCAGTATCCGACCGAAATAAGGTCGATACCGACTTTCTTCATGGTCTGAATATCGGCTAAGGTATCGCCGATATAGAGAATCTCGTCTTTCGAAACCGAAAAGTCTTTCGTGACCTTTTCTAAGTTCTGATCTTTGTTGATACCTTCTTCGCTTCCCCAATAGGTCTTCTGGAAGAAAGAGCGGACACCGAGATAGTCTAAGGAGATTTCCATCGTCTCTCTGCTTCTTCCGGTGACTAAGACCAAGGTAAAACAGGAGAGCTTCGAAAGCTTTTCCAGAAGTTCTTTGATTCCCGGAATCGGCTTCATCTCTTCGTACTGGAGTTCTTCGTATTTCTTTAAAAAGGAAGGGAAGACTTTCTCAAAGGCTTCTTCGCCGCAGATTTTCCGGATGATACCGGATTCCGTGGGACCGAAATGGTCTTCGAGATTATCGTCGGTAATTTCGTTATGACCGGCGAGATGAATCGCGTAGAGCATACTACGATGCTCAAGATTCATGGAGTCGGCAATCGTGCCATCAAAGTCGAAGGCAATAACCCGTTTTTTCATGCTGTCCCTCCTTTTCCGCGCTCTTATTATAGAGGGTTGAAGGAGGAAGAGAAACGAAAAAGAGTTTTCTTTGAGAAAGAGTAAGAAGAAGCGTAAATTCTCTCTTACCCAGTAAACAAAACGTCTGATCTTCTAGAACAGCGGAACCATCGTTTCTTCCTCTTTACTAAGAAGGGAAGGATGTTCTCTTTCGGTCAGATCTTTACCCTGAAGATATGGGATAACGTCTTCTTTGGTTAAGAGAAGTGGCATCCTAGGAGGAAGAGGATAGATTCCTTTCTTTCCTTCTTCGGTCAAGAGAACAAACCGCCTTCCCCGATTATAGAAACCTGCTAAATAAAGGATAGGATTTGCTTCCGAGATAAACTCATGTTCTTTCTTCTTGCGGTCGAATTCAAAGAAAGAAGTACAAGGAAAAACGGCTTTATGAGAAGGATAATCCTCTTTAAAGCTCGGTTTCTCAGCTGCGGTTTCGATTCTCGCATTATAAAGATAACTTCCGTCATAAGAAGGAAAGCCGAACGTGAAAAGATAAGCTTTGAGGATTCCGTCCCTTGAGAAAGTGATCCCGTAGGCTTTCTTACCAGGTTCTACTTCATAATCTTCCTCTATCCTTACTCCCGGATAGGCATCCTCTTCTTTGAGAAGTTCTTTTGTAAAAGCAAACCGTCGACACATGTTCTGTTTCTTCCTTGTTCTCGGTTATTTTACCAAAAGGGAGAGCGTGCAGAAAAAAGACTTCCTGTGAATACCTCCTAGTGGGATTTATAATAATAGCCACGAAGGAGAAAGAAGAAACATGGCTCTTTTCCCTGCCGATAAGAAGGTTTTCCTAATAGCTGACCGTCTTTTTGCTCCTGCTTTATTGAAACTCAAGGAGAAAGACCCTTCCTTAGATCTGAAAATATTGGATAAGGAAGAGGTGATTTCTCTTCTTTCTTTTCACTTTGTCAAAGATCCGATTCCTTATCTTCTGAGCTTAGGAAAATACGATTATTCCCGTGCAAAGAAATTAGCAAAGATTCTTCCTGTCTACGAAGAAGGAAAAGAGGAAGAACTGGATTCCTATCGGAAAGAGCTAGAAGAAAAAGGCTATCTTGCTTTTGATCCGTTAGGAAAAAGAAAACTAGAAGACAAAGCTATCTATCTTTTTGAAAGAGACGAAGATTATGAACTCCGTTCCCTTTTAGAAAGGAATCATATTCCTTATTCTCTCCTTCATAAAGAAGATCTTCCCTTAGAAAGCCATCCTCTCTCCTTCCCTGTCTATCTTTTCAAAGACAAGTTCTTACAGTACTTCTATCTTTTCGCAGACTTAAGAAAAAGAATCGTATTCGGAAAAGAAAAAGCCGAAGATTTTGCTTTCATCGGTGATCCTGACGATGTCTATTACCTTTCTTTTTTCTCCTCGCTTTTCCATCTTCCTTTCTCACTATCCGTCAAGGCACCACTTTTAACCGATAAGGCTGTCAAAGACGCTATCAAAGAGAGCTATGAGAAGCAGAGCTTCACTTCTCTTCTCTCTTTGCCTGCAGAAGAAGACTCTCCTCTTGCTTTAGTACAGACACAGATCAAAACGTATGGATTAGAGAAGCTTCCTTTTGCCTCCGCTTATTCCTCTTTGATTGAAATACTGGCTTCTTTCTCTTTAAACAACTCCTTGAATGAAGCAGGAATACCTTTTTCTTCTTCTCTCCGCTTGGATAATAAGAAAACCATATTGACCAACTTTGTCTATGGTACTTTCTATAAAGTCTTTGCCGACGACAATATCTTCGCCGATAAGAAGCTGAAAGAAATTCATGTCAATACCAGTTACTATCTGACCGCTCTGGATAAAAGAAATAAAGAAACCTATCTCTCCTTAGCCAACATCGTCAGTGCCAGCCGCGTGAAGATTCATCTGCAGGATAAGATCTATCCTTCTCCTTTTGTCGAGGAGTTCTCCTTGCCGGAAGTCGAAAAAGAGATTGAGGAAGAAGGCTGTTACACCGACGAAGCCAAAAACCTCCTGCTCTCCTATCTCAAAGACCGTGACCACGCCAAAAAAGGAGACGGTTATCGCACCTTCGATCCATCCTTCACGCCGATTAAGACAAAGGAAGAGCATCAAGTCAGCGTCACCGACTTTGCCATCTATGCCGATTGTCCATTCAAGTTCTATCTCGATCGGATTCTCCACATAGAAAACTATGATCCGAATCAGGATTGCTACCCGATGGCTTTAGGAAACCTCACCCATCGCGTGATGGAAAATATCTATTCCGACACTTACGATTTTGAAAAAGCTTTCCAAAACGGAACAGAGGATTTCTATAAGACTTATCAAGACAATAACGCCGAAGTTCCCCCTTCGAGTGAGGTCTATCTTGCCGTTGTCAAAGTTCATCTGAAAGACTTTGCTTCGACCATCCGTTCGCAAAGAGATAACAACCATCTGATCGGAGAAAGAAGAGAAGTTCCGATTACTCTTTCCTTATACAACAGCGATGGAAAAAAGGAAGAAATCAAAGGCCGTATCGATAAGATCTTCTACTCACAGGGACATCGCGATACCTACTACACGATTGTCGATTACAAATCCGGAAAGGAATCCTTTCATCCGGAAGAGGTTTTCCTCGGTAAAAGTCTCCAGCTTCCGCTTTATGCCTTAGCCCTGAAAGAAAAAGAGAACGAAGTATATACCAACAACTCCGCCTTCGGTGGATTCGGTATTCAACATATCTATGCCAAGACCTATCCGATGGATAATAAAGTCTATGACGAAAAAGGTTATCGTAACGCTATCAAAATCAGCGGTATCCTCCGTGCCGATACCGATTATCTCGATGGCTTCGATACCTCTTCTCTTAAGAAAAATGACGAAGGAAAAATTGTCGATATCCAGAAGGTCAACGGAGCAGACTATGTCACTCTCCGTTATTTCTATTATCCGGACACCTCAGAAGCAAGTAGCATCGCCAAGAATATCGATTACACCTATGAAGAGATGATGAAAGATGCAAAAACCAGCGCCGGAGAGATTCTTACCGGTATTGAAAAAGCGAAGTATCCGATTCATCCTCTTTCGGTAACAAAGACCATCAAAAGCGATAAGCTTCCTTGCCGTTTCTGTAGCTTCCGAAATATCTGTTATCGTCGCAAGGAAGATATCAATAATCGCTATCCGGATGTTGTAGAGAAGTTTTCCAGCGATGAGGAGGACGAGGAAAATGGCGACACATTATAATCCCCAACAGCAGGCTGCTATCGACTCTTCGGCAAAGACAAACGTCATCATCTCCGCCGGTGCGGGAAGCGGGAAAACCGAAGTCCTTTCTCAGAAAGTTTTCACAACGGTCGTACGAGACCATGTGGAGCCTTCTTCTCTGTTGGTTCTTACTTTCACCAACAAAGCCGCTTTTGAAATGAAGGAAAGAATCCTCGCGAAGTTCCAAGCAGATCCTACCTTAGGAGAAAAGGCCGCCGAGATGCTTTCGGCTCACGTTCAGACTTTCGATTCTTTCTCTCTTTATCTCGTCAAGAAATATTCCCATGCCTTAGGCTTACCCGATAACATCTCGTTAGTCGATGAAAGTCTTATCGAAACGAAAAAAGAAGAGATTCTCGATCAGATTCTAGAAGAGCATTACGCCAACAAAGACGACGCTCTTCTTTCCACGTTGAAGAAATTCGATTTCAAGACCGATTCCCAAACCAAGAGCATCCTTCTCGATCTGGATAAGAAGCTCAATTCCCTGTTGGCTTCAAAAAAGAAAAGATTCCTCGAACATTATCCGGAAGACTTCCTCAGCGATGCCTTCTTCGAAAAATGCTATCAGAAATATATCACTCTCGCCAAAGACAACATGGAAGATAAAATAGAGGAAGCTCTCTTCCTTTATGATCATGCGGATTTATCGACACCGGAATTACTGGATCTTCTCAATAAGACAGAGCATTTCCCGTCTCTTGCCGAACGCACTTTCGACGATGAGAAACTACAGAAACGATACGATGCTCTTTTGAAACTTCTCTCTTTCGAAGGTGACGAATTTGCAAAGGAATACGGAGAACTCTGTGAAGATGATCTTTTCAACGGCATCAAGACCAAAATCAAAGATGCCAAGAAGCATCCCGCGGAAGCTTCTCTTCATAAAGCCTTAGCGGAAGCTTTAGATAAAGGAGGAGCCGGAAGCTTCTTCACCAATGCCAGCAACTTCCAATCCCAAATCAACATTCTCCGTTCCTTTGCCCCGGATATCAAAGTCCTGTTCTCTTTGATTCAGGAACTCGATACCCGTCTCTTCGAAGAAAAGAAACTGACCGGTGCTTTCCTATTCTCTGATATCTCTACTCTTGCCTTATCGCTTTTGGAAGAAGAACAATACGCCTCTATCCGCGAAGAGATTCAGGACCGCTTCTCCTTCCTCCTTGTCGATGAATATCAGGATACCAATGATTTCCAGGAAGAGTTCCTGACGCTGCTTTCCAAAAAAGCGACTCTCTTCGTTGTCGGGGATGCGAAACAATCCATCTATGCTTTCCGTAACTCCGATTGCCAGCTCTTCTTAGACCGCAAAGAGAGATATCAGAAAGACAATCGTCCCGAAGAAGAAAAAGTCATCGAGATGAACACCAACTACCGTTCCGTCAAAGCGATTCTCGATGATGTCAATACTCTTTTCCGTGTCTCGATGACACCGAGTCACGGAGGTATCGATTATCTCGAAGAAAGCGAAGAGCTTCACTACGATGAAAAAGCCGATCTCTATGCTCCTTCTTCGCTTTACGCGGATGGTGAATACGGCATTCATCTTCTGGATTATAAGGAAGACGATTTCTCCGAGGACGAAGAAGTTTCTCCTACCGAAGCAGAAGCCAGAGTCATCGTTCAGGATATCAAGGATAAAGTAGAGCACGGGTATCTCATCTACACCGGCAAGAACAAGCCGTTACGGAGATGCAGCTATCGGGATTTTGCTATTCTTCTGAGGACCAAGGATGCCTTCCCGATGTATCAGGATCTTTTCCGTCAATACGGGGTTCCTCTCAACAACGAATTGGCCACAAGCTTAAAAGAAATCGATGCCATCAACGTCTTAGAATCTTTGCTCCGTATGGTCTCTTATTGTCTAGGGGAAAGCAAAGAGAACCCTGTTCATCTTTTCTTCTCGATTGCCAGAAGCTATCTCTTCGGAAAAGAAGCTGGGTATGATGATCAGAAGCTCTACTCTCTTCTTTCTAGTGAAGACCCGCTTTCTGCCATCCGACAGGATCCTCTCTATCAAAGAATCGAAGGCTTTGCGCTCGCTCATCGCAACTCCTCTCTTTCTGCTCTTTTCTTATCTCTTCTCAACGAATTCAACCTCATTGAGAAGTTGCCGTTAGTCGGTGATAGTGAAGGAAACATCGATAAAATCGAGTCCTTCTATACCATGATTCTTTCTCAGGAAGCGATGGGAGAAGGATTAAAAGATTTCATCGATCTCTTCCATTCTCTTTCGAAGTTCCAGATTGATCTGGAAGCGAACTCCATCACGGAAATCAAAGATGCGGTCACTTTGGAAACCATCCATAAATCCAAAGGTCTTCAGTATCCGATCGTGTATCTACCGGTGAGTAAAAATAAGATTACAACCGGAAACTTAAATACTCTGCCTTATACCTTCTCCAAGACCTACGGACTTCTTTTCCCCTACCATGGCGACTTTCATCTTCCGAGCGGTTCCTTAAGTGAAACCTTCCTCACGAAGCTATATCAGCAGGGAGAAGGAAGCAAAAAAGGAGAAGTCTCCGAATATATCCGCCTTCTCTATGTTGCTTTGACTAGACCGAAGGAAACTTGCTATGTCGTCGGTCACGAAAAAGAATCCAATAGAGAAACTCTCTATCAGAACATCCTGAAAGCTTATCACCTGAAGAGAATCTCTCCTCTTGTTCTGAAATCAAGTAAAGCTTTTACCCAAGAAGAAATCACATCCTATGAAAGCTTGGTTGCTCGATACAGGAAGTGCTATCAAGGCTTGATCGGCTGTTCGGACGAAAGAGTCAACCGGATCCGTAAAGACCTCCATGTCAAAGGAGTCATCACCCCTACAAAAGAACAGATAGAAGCAAAAGAAAACGAGTTCTTAGGAAGACTCTATTCCACGTACGTTTCTTTGCTTTCTCCTAAGGATGCTTTTTCTCTCTATCTTGCCGTCAATAAGAAGAAACCCACTATGACAATCGAAGAGATTGCGGAGAAAGCAAAAAAGAAAGTCGGACAGATTACGCAGGAAATAGACGCCTTATATAAGGATGTCAAAGATACTGCTGTCGCTCTTCCTAACGCAACCACAAAGACAGCCAAAAAGGATGTGATGACCAAAGTGAATCTTTATCTCGAACCTCTTTATCATGTCGTCACTTCCTCAAAAGAACCTCTCTATGAAGAAGAGTTTGCTTTCCCACAGAGAATCGTCTCTCTCCGTCCTTTACCGATAGGAGAAGAAAGTCGAAAAGTCTACCCGGAATTCAAGGTGGAGAACAGTGAAATCCCCTATACCGAAAAAGAGAAGAAACGGGCTTCGAAAACGATCGTCCATGAAGAAAGCGATGCCGTTGCTACGGAAGCAAAACTCGAACGCGGCACTTATCTTCATAGCCTTTTAGAGAATGTCAACTTCACTACAAAAGATGTCTCCTTCCTAAAGGATAGTAAAGACAGAGCGCTGATTCAGAAAGTCCTCTCACTTCCAATCTATCAGTTAGCGAAAGAGGATAAAGTCTATACCGAATACGGCTACTATGATCCGGAACTCGAAACCACCGGTTTTGTCGATTGCCTGATCGTACGGAAAGAAAGAATCGATATCATCGACTATAAGCTCAAGAATATCGATGAGGAAGCCTATCAGGAACAACTGAAGACCTATAAGAGAAATCTTTCACGTCTCTATCCAGGAAAAGAGATTCACACGTATCTGCTTTCGATTCTCAATGCCGACTGTGAAGAAGTGAAGACAGAGTAATACGGACTATCAAAAAAGAGGCTCTCGCGATGGGAGTCTCTTTTCGATCGGTTAAGCAAGTTCCGTCTTCCCGGTGTAGAGATCGTAGTAAGGGCCTTTATGGGAGAGAAGTTCGTCCTGGCTTCCTCTTTCGATCACGACACCATGGTCGAGAACTAAGATTTCATCGGCATCACGGATGGTGCTGAGACGATGAGCAATCACGATGACCGTTCTCTTCTTCATCAGTTCGGCTAAGCCTTGCTGAATGAGAAGCTCCGAACGGGTATCGATATTGGAAGTTGCTTCATCGAGAATCAGAACCGGAGGCTGATTCAGAGTGGCTCTTGTTAAACCGAGAAGCTGTCTCTGCCCTTCGGAGAGGTTTGCGCCATCGTCATAAAGCATCGTCTTGTAGCCTTGCGGAGAACGGCGGATGAAGGAGTCGGCATGGCTATGTTTAGCAGCTTCTTCGACTTCAGCATCGGTCGAATGACGGCGGACATAACGGATGTTGTCTTCGATAGTTCCGGTGAAGAGGTGGGTATCCTGGGTGACCATCGAGATCGCACGGCGCAAGGATTCGAGTTGAATCTCTTCAATCGGGATTCCATCGTAAGTGATGCTTCCGGAATCGATCGGATAGAAACGGGCTAAGAGGGAGATGATGGTTGTCTTACCGGCACCGGTCGAACCGACAAAGGCAATCTTCTTTCCCGGATGGACTTCAAAGGAGATACCTTTGAGAATCTCTTTTCCTTTGACATAGGAGAAGTGGACATCCTTGAATTCGATGACACCTTCCACAGGCTTAGTGATGGTTGTTCCGTCTTCCTGCGGAATCGACCAGGAATAACGTTTGCCGAAAGGATCTTTTTCATTGGAGTCTTCGTTATGGACTAAGGTGATCTTACCTTCGTTGACTTCGGGTTTCTCATCGAGAAGCCTGAAGATACGTTCGGCACCTGCGGTAGCGGCAAGAATCGAGTTGAGATGCTGGGTGAAGTAGTTGAACGGCTGACAGGCGTTACGGGTGAACATCAGGTAAGAAGTGAGATCACCGAAGGTGAACGGTCCTGCCCAACCCGTGCAGAGAGCGATGATACCGGCAACGGTGGAGATAGAGAAGTTGAGATAACTCAGGGAGACGAAGAAAGGAACGTTGACCTGCGTGTGGAAGAAAGCCGATTCGGAAGCTTTCTGCCATTTCCGGTTGGCATTATCGAATTTAGCAAAGCCGGCTTCTTCGTGGTCGAAGGCTTTGATGACCTTGGTTCCGGCAACATCCTCTTCGACAACGGCGTTGACTTCGGCTAACGCCTGCTGAGATTCAAAGTAATAACGCTGAGAGACTCTTGCATTGAGAACTAAGAAGAGCATCATCAGAAGCAAGAAGAAGAAAACAATGAGGGAGAGCGGAACGTTGATGACAAAGAGGAAGACGATGGTTCCAATCATATTAGTGAAGGAGAGAACGATATTGGCAAGCGCATCGTTCAAAGCGGCGAGAAGGGTATCGACATCGTTGGTGAAGGTCGACATGATGTCGCCATGTGTATGCGTATCGAAGTAAGCGATCGGAAGCGTCTGGATTTTATCCATCAGCTGAGCGCGTATCTTGAAGAGGACTTTCTGGGTGAGAACAACCATGACTTCGTTATGGAAAAGAGCAGAGAAGACGCCGACGAAGTAAATGATTCCTAAGCGGATGAGGTCGAAGCGGAGAAGAGAATAGATTTCGTCCTGATCGGTGATGACACCGGCGACACGGTTCGCCTTCATGGCGTTGAGAATATCATCCGTGACCTGACCGGAAAGATAGGTGCCGAAGAGGTTGGATAGCCCAGTCATGACCGACGTCAGAAGAACCATCCCGAACAAGAACCACCAAGGCTTGAAGTAGGAGAGGATACGGGCAAGAGTCCGGCCGACATGTTCGGCGCATTTTGTTTTCTGTGCCATGTTTATAATCCCTCCATCTGAATGCGGTAGATATCTTGATAGATCGGATCGTGTTCCTTGAGATATCGGCTGTCACCGATATTGGAAATCTTGCCATCGTTGAGAACGATGATGCGGTCGGCTTCATCGATGGAAGTGACTTTCTGGGAGATGACAATCTTGGTCATGCCGGGAAGCATGGTTTTAAGATTGTTCTTAAGCGTCGCTTCGGTGATACGGTCAAGAGCGGAGAAAGAATCGTCGAGGATGAGAATCTTCGGGTTGCGGAGAATCGCTCTGGCTAAGCAGAGTCTCTGCCTCTGTCCCCCGGAGACGTTGTTACCGCCTTGGCTGATCGGGGTATCAAAACCCTGAGAAAGAGAATGGACGATGAAGTCATAGCAGCAGGCGATCTTGCAGGCGCGGATGATCTCCTCGTCTTTAGCATCCGGTTTACCCCAAAGAAGGTTTTCTTTCACCGTGCCGGTGAAAAGACGAGGGCTTTGGAAGTTGATAGCGATCTTCGCTCTCAGTTCCTTTAAGGAGTAATCTTTGATATCGTGTCCGCCGATGAGGATCTTTCCTTCCTCCGCATCGTAGAAGCGGTCGATCAAATAGACGAGAGTCGATTTCGAAGAACCGGTCTCGCCTAAGATACCGATGAATTCCCCGGGTTTGATAGCGAAATTGATATCCTTAAGAACATATTCGGAAGCATTGCGGTTGTATTTGAAGTTGACATGATCAAAGACAATGGAACCGTTCTCTAACTGCAGCTTCGAATCTTTCTTATCCTGAATGGTATTTTCGGCAACAAAGACTTCTCCGACACGTTCCAAAGAAGCCGATGCACGAGTAAGCATCATGAAGACATTCGAGAGCATGATGAGAGAAGTGAGAGTCTGAACGACATAACTTAAGAAGGAAGCGACGTCGTTAAGACGGTCAGCATCGTTATAAGAAATAGCCTGACTGGAACCTAACCAGAGAATCGCGATGATGCAGGAATAAGTAACCGCCTGCATGATGGATTGGTTCGAAGCGATGACCGCTAAAGCCGACTGACCGACTTTCTTGGTTTCGGTGTTGACGGCCGCAAATTTCTCTTCTTCGTAATCCTTCTTGGCGTTAGCACGGATGAGGCGCATTGCGGTTAAAGATTCATCCGTGGTGCGATTGATGCGGTCTAAAGCACCCTGAAGCTGATAGAACTTCGGACGGGTGACAAGAAGAACCGTAATCAGGAAGATGGCAAGAATCGGAACCGCAACCGCAAAGACAATCGCTAAATCTCCGGAAATCAAGAAGGAGAAAGTGAGAGCGAAGATGAGCTGGAACGGAGCTCTCATCAAAGGCCGCATGATCTGGCAGAAGGTATCGGAGATAATCTGGACATCACCGGTCATACGGGTGATCAGGGAATTGAGACGGAAAGAATCGAGGTTTTCAAAAGAAAAATCCTGAATCTTCTTATATTCTTCCTTACGCAACTCATAACCTAAGCCACGTCCTGCAATCGCCGTCAGTTTCGAAGAAGTGAGACCGAGGAAGAAAGCGACGATCGCCATTCCTACCATGATGCCGCCGACCGTAAAAAGATAGGAACTATTATAGGAATAAGTGAGGTCGTCGTTGCGGATCATGCCGTTGTTGAGCATGAGGTTCATCAGATAAGGAAGCGAAATCTCTAAACCGTTTTCCACGACCAAAGTGATAACCGCGAAGATAAAAGGCACTTTGTATGGCCTGAGATAAGGCCAAAGGTGGAATTTCTTTTTCTTATTTTTCATAACATCAAATCCCCTAAAACTTTTTCATTATAAGCGTTTATAGAAAAGAGGATGAGAAATTGTCTTAGGAAGAAGCAAAAGCGTTTTCCGCTTTTTGGCAAAAAGGTTTGGTATAATGGTGACAGAAAAAGGAGGGGAAACCCAATATGACGAAAGAAGATTTCAAAAGATTAGCCGGTACAAAGACCGAAGAGAATCTCAAGGCCGCTTTCGCTGGTGAGAGCCAGGCCCACACCAAGTACGCCTACTATGCTTCGGTCGCCCGCAAGGAAGGGAGATACGATTTCGCGGAGCTTTTCGAAGAGACCAGCCGCAACGAGAACGAACACGCCGAACAGTGGTTCAAGTATCTCCACGGCGGAGCTATTCCTGGAACCGATGCTAACCTCACCGATGCTGCCGAAGGGGAGCATTATGAGTGCACCACCATGTATCCGGAATTTGCCAAAGTCGCCCGTGAAGAAGGCTTCCCGGAAATCGCGGCCAAGATGGAGCTTGTCGGCAAGATCGAAGCCAGACACGAAGCCCGTTATGAGTCGCTTCTCAAGCAGTTCCGCGGGGAAGCCCTCACCATCAAGGAAGGTGTCTTAGTCGTTTGGAAGTGCCAGGTCTGCGGTCACGTCCATATCGGTCCGAAGGCTCCTGCTGTCTGCCCGGTCTGCGGTCACACCAATTCCTTCTTACCCGATGTCATCACTTACGATTGGGGTAAGTAATTTCTTCCGTTAACTTAAACCACTTCTAAGGCATTGCTCTCTGGGGCAATGCCTTTTAAGGTTTCTTTAAGGAATCTAAGAATGGTAAACCGCTTACAAAAGTGTCTGGCATTCAGCAAAAACGCGATAACTATAGGAAAATAAAGGAATTCATCTGAAAACTTCTTCCGTGCCTCTTTTACGGTATAAATAGGTAAAGTTTATACTTTTCTTATTCTTTATAAAGGAGAATATCGTTTATGAGAAAAACCAAAGCTCTGCTCTTCGTTCTCGCTGCTTTAGCGCTGACTGCCTGTGATAACCAGGGGAAAGAAAGCACTTCTGCTTCGAATAGCGCTCCGATCAGTGATTCCACTTCTCCGGATAAAACCTCTTCTTCGTCCGTGCAAGACAACATTACTCTTACCGATAGCATGTTTGCCTCACTTGCCCAGGGTGTCAGTTTCGATGGCTATGCCGCTACGAAAGTCAGACTCAGCTCCTCTCTAGATGCCTCTTTTGAATTCGAATATCTCGATGGAAAAAGCACTCAGGCCGGTTATTGGTTCAACGCCTATGCTGCCTCTATGCTTCCTAACCGTACCGCGGCAGAGGAACTTTCGGTCGCTAACCTCA
>Ga0256406_1000724_pt1 | contig 58186 bp, 39 predicted proteins | sample RumenRJG_03DNA_FD_185986 | JGI IMG/M metagenome (GOLD analysis project Ga0256406, IMG submission 185986) | Bovine rumen microbial communities from Lethbridge, Alberta, Canada - RJG_03 | ecosystem: Host-associated > Mammals > Digestive system > Stomach > Rumen | place: Canada: Alberta | collected...
GGAAACAAGATAACCGGTAACCTGTTTGAAAACATTTCAACTGCTGTAGTTGTTTCGGGCGGTAAGGGTGTTGAAATAGTTAATAACATTGTTAACGGCTGTGACGAGGGTATTCTTTTCAGTAATCCTAACGCTACTTACGTTCAGACCTATAGAGACACTTACAATGCTTTCAAAGCAGCAAACTTTGTAAACGAGGACGGTAATTTGAATGCAACTTATACTACATGGCTTGCAAAATATCCGTATCTTGCAGATTTAGAAAGTGAAGAATACAAAGACTTAGATTATTATGCAACAAGCGCAGTATTTACAGGAAATGTTGTACAAAATACAGCTACAATACCGACAATTGCTGACGAAATAAAAGATACTGCTACGAAATGGGAAGAAATAGTAGAAACCGGTAATTATGCAGAAACAGCTGCATGGACTGCAATTTCAGCAAATATTGCAAAAGTAGCCGAGAACGTTACAAAGACAACCGCAGAGGGTGCAACCTTTACATTGTTCACACCTGTAATGACAACAGCAGGTACAGAATTTGTATGGTTGAACCACAACAGAATCGGTCTTGACAAGTTAGTAGTTGCAACAGACAAAGACTTTACAACAAATGTTACTGAAATTACTACCAATTATAATGGTGCTAAAGTAAGCGGCATCACAAGAGGTACAACCTATTATTGGAAGGTTATAGCAGAGGACAGCTTCGGAACAACTGCTGAATCAAGCGTTTCAACCTATAAAGCTGAAAAGCTTATCATAGGAACAATCGCATTGAGCGCGACTCCTGCGGCAGGAGAAACAATTACAGCAACAATTCCTGTTGATAAGACTGATGACATAACGGGCGTTGTAGTTGCAGTCTGCAAAGAGAACGGCAAAATAGCTGCTATAAATAATACTCCTATCGTAAACGGAACAACAACAGTAACCTTTACCGTTCCTACAACCGTAACAGGAACTCTTACAAGCGAATTCTACTTCTGGGATTCACTAAATGGTATGAAGCCTTTGGCAAATGCGGTAAAGCTGGGACAGACTGAGATTACAAGCAATGAACACACCTGAAGGGCAGTATTTCTGGGTGGCTCTTTGACAGAGGGCGGAGCCACCTGGATAAATGAAGTTAAATCTATTTTGGGAGAAGCTTATCCCGAAAAAGAAATAATAGCATATAATGCAGGCAAGGGCGGTACCGGTTCGGATTACGGTGCCGCAAGGTTTGCCGAAGATGTAGCAAAATATTCACCTGACCTTGTTGTTGTGGATTTTGCGGTAAATGATTATACGACATATAAAACAAATGCTCAGGTATATATGGATGCAATCGTTCAGCAGTGCTTGAGCTTACCGAAAATTCCGGCAGTGATTTTCTTGAATGCTCCGTTCCCTGAGGAGAATAAGAATTCAGAAAAAGCAGTGAATGCTCAAAATGTTGTTGCATGGAAAAATGAGGTTGCAGACTATTACGGTATAACCAAAGTAAATGTGTATGATTATATGCTTTCCGATTATGAAGCAAATAAGGCTACAGAGGGATATGCAGACTTTGCCGCTTATCTGACTGCTTGCGGATATAATATGGAAACTAAGGATGTTCATGCAGGATATAAAAAGTATGCAGAAGCTATCAGAGCCGTATATGAGAAAAATCCAAGCAAATTCTTATCTGTTCCGGCAAAAAAAGCTGCATTTCTTAATGATGAAAGAACAGCATACACATATTCATATATTCTTGCAAATTCACAGCATATAGAATATAAAGGCGATTGGACATTATATACCAATGACAACAAGTTCAATTCGGCTGAAAGTAATGAATTGATTCCTGACAGGCACTATTTATATCCGTACTTTATGAATGGTGTTATGCAGACTACAGCTAACGGCGCTGAATTTACATTCAAAACAACTGCCGCAGCGTTTACAATGAATCACATTGCTTCAACTATGGGCAGAGTTGCAGATGTTTACATTGACGATGTAAAATCATCTGCCACAATTACTTGCTATTCCGAGTGGGGCAGAATGAACTACATCAGCAGTTGGGTAACTTTGCCTAAAGACGGAAAAGAGCATACGGTAACCATTAAAGTTAACGATGCTGCCGGTGATAAAACGGTATTCCGTTTCGGTGAAATTATTTTAAGAAATAATTAACAGTTAAATGAATAAGATGTCCTCTTAGAGGACAATCGGACAAAAATGGTAAGGGTAGGCAAATGGGCATTTATATGCCCGTTTGCTACCTGAATATTTAAGAATTTAAACGGAGGTAATAATGAAAAAAGTAGCAGCTTTGATGATGAGTTTTATTTTAGCGGCATCTGCTATAAATGTCAATGCTTATGCCAAGGGAGAAAACAGCGACACTGTTATATACGTTTCTCCCACAGGCTCTGACTATAACGAAGGAACCTTTGAAAAACCGTTAAAATCCTTAGCGGGTGCAAAGCGGGTTGCCTCCGCCAAGAAAAGCAGCTTTCCTAAGGAGGAAATAACGGTTTGTTTTATGGGAGGAGAATATTATGTTGACTCCCAGGTTAATTTTGAATTTAAGGATTCCGGTAATGAATACGGAGATATTGTATATAAAGCATACAATGACGAGGAGGTAACCTTTACCGCCTCAAATACAGTATCGGGCAGTAAATTTAAAAAGGTGACCGATAAAAAAATGCTTGAACGTATACCGGAGAACGCAAGAGAAAGAATGATGTATATCGACTTCGCCGATGCGGGAGTCGGTAGTATTGAACCCTTTAAAGCATGGGTGAGCGGAACTATGAACAGACCTACTTATCCGCTGTTGTTTGTGGACGGGGATAAGCAGGAATTATCAAGATGGCCTAATGAAGGCTATGCATATACAGGGAAAATGATTAATGGAGGCTCCGAAGCGGGAAGCGGCTTCAACGGCGGTGTCGGATATGATTATATAAATGAAGCAAAGCCATTTACCTTTAAATATACCGATACAGAGCCTGACAAGTGGAAGGACGCAAAGAATTTTATGCTTGAGGGATATTTTACTTATGAATATTTCTTCGGTGCATACAATGTTGCATCTATAGATACCGATATAAAAACTATCACATCAGTACAAGGCTCAAACGGAGGTGCGGCAAAGGAAAACCGCCGTTGGTATGCAAGAAATCTGATTGAGGAGGCCGACCTTCCGGGCGAGTATTATATAGATTATGACGAGAAAAAATTATATCTGAATCCACCGTATAGCTTAAAGGATTCGGAAATTGAAGTAGTATTCAACGACAATCAGCTTGTGTCGATGAACGGTGCGAAATATATAACCTTTGAGGGTATTAATTTTGAAAAAACAAGAAGTAGTGCATTTCAGATTTATAAATGCGATAACATTAAGTTTATAGATTGTAAATTTAACGAAATCGGTAAAAGAGGCTTAGAGGTTTATAATAATACAAATCTCTTGGTAGATGGCTGTGAATTTAATTCTGTCGGAGGCTCTGCCATCTATATAAGCGGAGGAGATTTTGTAACTCTTACGCCATCGGGAAATAAAATAGTTAATTCTACCTTTTATAAGTGGGGAGAATACCAAAGGTCCTATGAACCGGGCATACAGGTTACCGATGTCGGAATATTAATACAAAACAATGATTTCCACCAAGCACCCTTTAGTGCATGCTTAATGGCGGGAAACGATAATCAATTTTTGAATAACGAGATATACAATGTTTTGTATGGCTTGAATGACGGCGGTGCCTTTTACTTGGGCATGAACGCCACAAGACGTGGAAATGAGGTTGCATACAACTATGTACACGATCTTTATGAAGGTCTGTACGGTGATGCCAGCTTGATTGCCGGTCTTTACTTTGACGATGGCTCTTCGGGTAACTACATTCACCATAATATAGTAACCCATGCAAAGCACGGAATTATTACTACAGGCAGAGATAACGTTGTTCATCATAATATTGTGTCTGCAACAAAGGGCTGTGTAGGCTCGGATAACAGAGGTGAAGCCTGGCAGTATGGACAATATTTCAACGCTGACGGAAGCTATGCTACAAATAGCAGATTTTTCAATCAGCTCAAGAGTGTTCCTTACACAAGCGAGCCTTATCAAAAATATCCGCATTTGTCAAATATGTTTGATGAGGATATTATTCCGATAAACATACCGGCTTATAACAGCATTTATGACAACCTTTCAATCGGAAAAAATGCAATTTCAGACAGTGCCGCAAAGTATGCGACAAGATTAGAGAATAATGCTGAGGTAGAAAATACAGATGATTTTGTGGATTTTGTAGGAAGAAATTTCAAAATCAAAGAGGACAGCGCGCTTTACGCAACTCATTCGGAGCTAAATGAAATTAACATTGACGAAATGGGTACAAAGAAGGCTTTTGAGGTAAATGATATTCAATTATTATCCCCGATGAACAAGGAAAAGGATGTAAATGCCGATGAGATTGTTTTCCAATGGACAGCAGTCAATCAGGCGGATAAGTATGTATTGAAAATTGCTACCGACAAGAATATGACAAATGTCATAAAGACTGTTGAAACAGAAAAAACCTTTGCAATAATAGATACCCTTTCAGACGGCAGAACAAGATATTATTGGACTGTTGATGTAAAGAATTTAAGCAACCAAAACGGATTTGAGAAGAATTATGAGCGTGAGCCAAACACCTTTGTAACATCATATTACAGCACCATTGACAAGAGTGAGCTTAAAGCGCTGCGTTACAATATAATGGATATAACAAGTAAGATGACCGAGGGGGACGGCTTGGGTGAGTATTCAAAGGAAAGTATTGAACAGGCAAGCTCAATTATTACCGAGCTTTCTAAAGGAATAAACAACCCTGCGGCAACCGCATATGAGGTAAAATCACTTGCTGCCAATATGCAGAATAAAATTACAGAGATAGAAATGTCCGCAAACCCCGGCTACAGAAATATTTCCGAATTAATGGATGCCGACTTGTGGACAGGTGTGTCACTTACTGATGACGGTTATGCGGTGAGCGGTATGGCTTCATACAATAATAGGCTAACACCGAATGAGGCTGTCTGCTTGAGAATAAAAGCTGATAATATAGACTCAAAACCGCTCTCGATCGCAATAAGAAGCAATGCAAAGCAAATTATAGATTACTCTAAGACCTACAAGGGCTATGTTGCGGAAATATCAAAGGATGAGATTAAGATTGTAAAATACACAGATGGCGTAACAGAAACCATATCTGCTGTGCCAAATACATTTATTAATGATTCCGAATATCATGAAGTAAGAATCGGAGCGTTTCGTATAGCTACAGGTATAAAGATTATGCTCTATATAGATAATCAGAGAGTGTTCGGTTATAAGGATAGGACAGACCCGATTACCGAAAGCGGATACTTAATCTTTAAGGGAAATGCACAAATCTCGGCTTCAAACGATGTTCCGACCGAAACGCTGAACCCCAACGAGGACGATAATCCAAAGCCCTATTATTTTGATATGAAGGAGCTTTTGGCATCAACCGATAATTGGGAGAGCAACGGTGTATTCACAATTTCAGACGGAGTGCTGAAGGCAAATGCCGGTACACAGCTTTGGACAAAAGCAATTATTCCACAAAATGCAATTTTACGCTTTATGGGTAAGTTCTCTCCGGGAACCTCATGGCAGGGTGTTGCTGTTAAGGATTCAAACCCAAGCTCAATGCCGTGGGAAAAGGCAAATGACTATCTTGTTTGTCTGAAGCCCGAGTCAATAGAAATTCAGACCTTTAACAAGGGTAAGAATATTTACTATTGTATTCAGGACGCTGACGTTAATTGGGATGAGTGGCACGAATATGAAATTGCATCTTATGATACAGAAAAGGGCTGTAAGGTTGTCTTAAAGATTGACGGCAAAGTTTATCTGACATATGATGACGAAACACCGATTTCTACAGCAGGACATTTGGCAATATTCGACTTCTCTAAGTTGGGCTATGAGATAAAGGCATGCGAATAAAAGGAGGATTTTTCAGTGAAAAGGATTTTAATTACCGCTGTACTTATTGCAGCACTAAGCTCTCCGGCTTATGCACAGGTTTACGGCATTTCGGAAGTGTCAAGAAATTTTGAAACGGGAGTTGTAACCGTAAAGGGCTTGGCAGATAAGCAAGACAGAGTAACAATCAGAGTGGCGCAGGGTGAAGCATTGCCGGCTTCCGCAAGTGATTTATACGCTATGTGGGATGTTACGGCAGATGAAACCGGTGTATTTACATATTCCTTCATACCAAAAGGAGGAACTGCCGGTGAATACACGCTCTTAACATCAACAACCAAGTCGGAAAATGTAGCAAGCAATTTTTACTATGGCAGTATCAATGATGTTGAAAATACAGTTGGCAAGCTGAATAATGCAACAAGTAAAGAAGAGGTACTTGCAATATTAAAAAATTCAGAAGCAGATCCGCAAGAACAGGCTAATCATACAGGTGTGCTGTTTTTGGATAATGAGGTTTTTGATGCGGTCAATGATAGTAACACGGTTATTTCCCGTATTGCACAAAAGCTGTATGAATATTTAAATTCATCATCAACCGATAAGACGGCAGATGAAATCAGAAATAAGATTATGAGTGACGCATTGCTCGAATGCTATAATTTAGGCAAGACAGATGTCATAAGAGATGCTAACAATAATTTTAAATATGATGATATAATTCAAATGTCAACCTTGGATGCCAATAATAATATTACTGCATACAAAGAATATTACAATTTGAATAATGCGGGCAAGAGTGCCGTTATAAACAAGCTCTTAAAAAAGAGCTTTGCTGATTACACAGACCTTTATAAGGCATTTACCGAGGCTGTTTGTGTTGAGGGATTAAAAAATTACAATGCTGACGGTTATGCACAGGTTGATGCCTTGTTGAGAAATAACAATTCATATATAGATATGAATATCTCAAAGTATACAGCTCAAACGGCAAGTAAGCAAAACAGCATTGCGGCATATCTTGTCAGAAATGCTGCAAATATAAATTCAAAGGCTGATATAACCAAATATATTGAATTAGCTGTTGACGATACCAAAAGCAACACAGGCGGAGGAAGCACAAGCGGCGGAAACGGCGGTAGCGGTAACGGAGGCGGAGCAGGCTTTAGCGGAGACTTTTTGGGAGGTCAGATTTCTAAAGACACGTCAACCGAGGTAAAGAATGCAGCATATTCGGATGTTAACAACAGCCATTGGGCATATGAAGCAATAACAACCGTAACAACAAGAGGTATCTTTGCCGGCGATGATAAGGGCAATTTCAGACCGGATGATAAGATAACGAGAGAAGAATTTATCAAGGTTATAGTAAACACCTTTGGTATTTATGATGAAAATGCAGAATGCTCTTTCTCAGACGTACCTGCCGGTGCATGGTATGAAGCATATATTGCTTCTGCTGTAAATGCCGGAATTGTGACAGGCGTAAGCGAGAGCCGTTTCGGAACAGGCGAGTATATTACAAGAGAGGATGCCGCCGTTCTTATTTCAAGAGCAATTACGCATATCGGAAAAGCCTTGTCTGAAGACTCAACCAAAGAATTTACAGATGCACAAAGCATCAGCGAATATGCTAAAACCCATGTGGCAGCTATGGCAAATGCAGGCGTATTAAACGGAATGGGCGATGGTAATTTTGAACCTAAAGGCAGCTGCACAAGAGCTCAGACTGCAAAGATGATAGACAGCATTATTAGAATGCTCAAACTGTAATATGAAAGATAAGGAGTTTTAACAATGACCAAAAAGAAGATAATTTCAGTAGTTTGTGCTATTTCGATGGGTATGTCGGGAATTGTTTATGCTGACAAATTCAATGATACTGTTGATACTGAATATGAACACGCAGTTGATGTTATGACTTCATTCGGAGCAATGGAGGGCGAAGATAATTACTTCTTTGCGGCATCAGAGATTACAAGAGCGGAGTTTGCCCAAATTCTTTATGACATTTCCAATTTAGATGAAGTCGAAAATCAGGAGGAGAATACACAGGAGGATTTCTGGGGGAATATTATTTCAGATACACCGACACAAACGGTTAGCAGTACATATTATTTTACCGATGTGCCGGATTATAACGTCTCATTTAATGCCATTAATTATGTGACAATGATGGGATATATGGGCGGAGTCGGCAATGACAGATTTGAGCCTGACAGAAGCATAAAGTTAGAAGAAGCAGTTAAAACCCTCCTTTGCTTTTTAAGTCTTGATTTGCCTGAAAATGTTTCAAAAAATTACCCTGATAATGCGATGTCAAAGGCTGCGTCTTTGGGCTTATTAAAGGGTATAAAGGCTGTAAGGGGCGATAATCTGAAGAAGGGTGAGCTTGCTCAGATTTTATACAACTCGCTTGATGCGGAAATACTGAACTTTGCAAGCAACTCATCGGGTGATTTTTCCTATTATTATGATGACAGCACGGTGATGTCTGCAATTATGAAGGTTGATTATGTAAGAGGAACTGTTTCAATGAATGATGTTACATCATTGACCGGAGAGAGCACTCTTAGCAGGAATCAAATAATGATTGACAATGTTGTATTGGATTTTGATGATTCCGATGCGGGAATAAGAGATTTGATAGGCAGAAGCGTTAAGGTGTACTACCGTGAAAATGATGCCGTAAATCGTGTGCTTTATTATGAAATAGAAAAGCGTGAAAATGTTCTTGTAATCAACAGTGACGATATTGTGTCCTATAATAACGGCGTACTTGAATATGAATATAACGACAGATACAAAACTGTAGAAATTCCGAACGGTACACCGGTTATATATAACGGTCATGCAATACAAACGTATGATGAGAACAACTTTGTTTTCCAAAGCGGAAGCGTTACAATAATAAAAACCGAGTCAAGCTGTGATGCGGTTATTATTGAAGATTATGCATCAATGCTTGTTTCGGGAATTAATGCAAAGGAAAACATTATTTTCAATTCGCTTATATCAGACAGAACAGAATCGGAATGGCAGTTAGAGGATGATGACAGGGTTATTATTTATAACGCCGAAGGAGAGATTATCTCTTTGGAAAATATTGTATCGGGAAGTGCGTTGAGTATCATAGACAATAACGGCTATGTTAAAATTTATGTGTCAGACAAAAGTGTTTCCGGTACGGCTGCAAGCTTTGATTCTGCGGAAAATGCAGTAAAAGTCGGTGGCGATACTTATGAAATATCAAATGAATATATTCAATCCTTCAACTATTCGGAACCCCAAAGCGGTGATGAAGTAAAGCTGTATATTGACTATTTCGGAAAGGTTGTATATATTGAATATCAAAACGAAGAAATCAGAGATTGCGGTTTTCTTGTAAGGGCATATACAGATGACGACGGTAAGGTATTTTATAAGATGTTTCTGCCGAACGGAAGCTTTGTTGATTATGAAGCATTGGATACAGTGTATTTTGTTGATGCAAAGGACGATAGAACCAAGCTCAGATATGAACAGAGACGCGATGTATTCAACGGTCAGAGTATGTTTGTATATTACAAGCTGAATGCAGATGAAAAAATAAAAGAAATTGCAATGCCTGTCACTGAGATGGGACAAAAGGAAAAGGGACGTTTGATTGCCAATATAACCGCTGATGAATCGGGAAATTATCCATACAAAACAAGTATGATGACATTTGCCGGCCGTGTATTTGTTGACAACAGAACAAAGGTGATGGTTATTCCTACAGATATAAACGATTTTAAAAAATATTCAATAGCAAATCAATCAATTTGGATAAACAACGGAAAATATGCCATAGAAGCATATACAAACGATCCGTATTCAAAATGTGCACAGGTAGTGATTTACCATTATCAGAGCACCACCTCCATTGACAGCGGTACGTTTGCAAGCTATGTTGTAAGCATAGAGAGAACTATTGATGAAGATGACAATGTGGTTGATGAGGCTGTTTTGAACTGCAAAGGAACTGAACAAACTGTCAGATCTTATGTGGATGATAGCGGAAATTCGGGATTTAACAATGTAGGCAATCCCAGCGGTGTGGGTTCTTACAATATTCAGGCAGGCGACGTCGTAGTGGCAAATGTTGACAAGGATAGTGAGCTTATAAATATAGCTATCATTTATTCTAAGGGAGCAAAAAATCCAAGAACCGGCAGTGATGGCTTCCTTGCAGGTGTTTACAGCGACAGATACCATTTGGCAAGCTCATATGTTGATGAAACCACAGGTCGGAATGATGTTGCAAAATTGCTTTCTTCCCAAAGGGACTACGAGGTTAATAACTGTAATCCGTATGCTGTTGAAATTACAGGTGACAGAACATTCACGCAATGCGGTGCCGCTCACAGCTTCTATATGTGGGGATTCAGATTTATGGTGGGATATGTTTTGGATTTTGACGGAACATATATTACCTATACCACACAGGATTTGAGTAAGGACAAGGATTATATACAAAACGGTATTCCGAAGGATGTAAAAGCACAACAATTATCGGAAATCAATAGCAGCCTTGCCAACAATGCCCATACCTACAAGAGTGTATATATTACAGAAACACACAAGTATGCCAATACAGAATATAAATACAAGATAGATTATACGGGAAAGACACCTGTGCTTTCAAAGCTTGAAGCAAGTGATATTAAGAGCTTCAGAAAGTATGGAAATGCTTGTTCAAAGGTTTTGCTTAAAACCAGAGACGGTTATCCACAACAGTTGTTTGTCATGGTAGATTAATTGATAAAGCAATGCTGTAAAATTACGTACTGTATAAAGGAAGGTCATAAAGTAAAAATGCTCATTGCATTTCGTAATTTACCCATAGGATAAGGCATCATAAAACACATAAAAATGGGGAAACGAACAGCAACGGGGCATTTTTACAAATGGCTCTTGTGAAGGGAGCAATGGTTATTAAAATGAAAAAAAAGCTAATACTGTTCATAATGGTTATGTTAATGAATTGCATGGTTGTGCCTGTATCTGCTGACAGGCTTGAATATATATATACTCAAAATGACAAAGTATTCTCAAGCCAAGGAAGCTGGAGCCCGGGAGAAGTCGGCTATCAGTTAGGCGAAGCTACATATGCCAACGCGGGCGAGGGCGTTTCTGCTCAGTGGTCCCTGGGTGTAGAAGCAGGCAAAAAATATACCATATATGTTTGGAGAGTTCTTAAGGATAAAGGATGTCCGAATGCTCAGGTTGATATAGAGCTGACATCTGAAAAATTCAGCGTGCCGTTTTCTATGGCAAGAGGTATGATAGGCTGGACAAAAATCGGATGCTATGATTTGCCTGACGGCAGAGCAAACATAAAAATTTCAGGTAATACAGGAACGCTTATCGTAAGTGCGATAAGACTTGTTGAAGGCGAAGTCAGCGATGAGGAAGATGCCGGTGAAATTGAAATAGCAGAAAGTAACATACCCAATTTGGGTGATGATGTGGCAGTCCTCAAGGTGGGTAACACTAAAGCATATAAAGGCGGTAAAACCTATACACTTGATGCGCCTGCCAAAATCACAGCCGACAGAACATTTGTGCCTGTGAGATTTGTAAGTGAATGCTTGGGTGCGAGTGTTGATTGGGATGAGAACACAGAGCAGGCGAAGGTTACATATAATGAAAAAATAATTGTTTTTACAAAAAATTCAAATGAATATACAGTGGACGGAGTCAAAAAGCAGCTTGAGGCTGATGTATTCATTGATAACGACAGAATGATGCTTCCCGTAGGGGCAATAGGGGAGGAAATGGGGCAGAACGTTTTATGGGATAACAGTGGAGTAATAGTAATTTGCTCCTCGTCCCATTCTGTTGACGAACAACGGGAATTAACAGCAAGTGCGGTTGAGCTTTACAGATAAACAGACGTTTCGCTGTCAATAAGGGCACGCTCGGTCGAGGAATTTTTCGTGCCGTATGAAGGATATGAATGTTACGGAATGGTTTATTTGACAGCTTTTCGCAAGGCTGTGTTGAGTTTGAGTATAAGCACTGTTTGTGTTACGATGTCTGTGATAATAGCATATGAGTTGCTGTTGAAGAATAGTAAATTTACCCCTTTTGTCTTTTGCGGATAAAGGGGTAAATTTACTATACCGGTATTATAAACATATAAAAATATTATTTCTGTAAAATATACAGTAATAAAATAAATATGTGTATAGTTGATTATTGAGTTTGAGCTTCTTTTAAAAAAATAAGGAAAGGATAGGAAAAATGGCAATAAAATTTTTAGAAAATAACAGTATTTTTATGGTAAATACGGAAAATTCCACCTATGCATTTTGCGTAAATGAGGATAAATCCGTTACCAATCTGCATTGGGGAGCAAGAGTAGACAATGCCTTTGACTTACTGAGCGTTGATGAGGTAAGAGAACCGTGTGAATGGAAGGACAGTGATTATATCAAGAGAGGAGAGTTTAATGCGTGGGGAGGAAAGTTTTTTGATGAACCCTGCCTGAAGGTAACCTTTGGCGATGGCGTAAGAGATTGTAAGCTTGTATATGAGGAACACAAAATATCGGAGGATGGACTTGAGCTTGTCATTACCTTGAAGGATGTATATTATAATCTTTATGTGGATTTATACTACAAGGTATATCCGGGACTTGATTTAATTGATAAAAAGAGTGTTATAAGAAATGAAGAAGAAAAAACCGTCACAGTCGAGTCGGCAATGTCGGGAAGTCTGTATCTGCCCAAAGACAATTATATGCTTACCGTTATGGGAAGTGCATGGGCAAGGGAATATGACTTAAGACGAGAAAAAATGTCATACGGAAAGACCGTGCTTGAATCAAGAACTCTTTATTCCAACAGCAACTATTCACCTTACTTTGCAATAGATAAGGGAAATGCCACAGAGGAAATAGGCGAGGTATGGTTCGGAACCCTGCAATGGGCAGGAAATTACAAAATGACAATAGAATATGTTCGTAACAATCCTGTGAGAATTGTAGGCGGTTTAAACGATTTTGACTTTTCCTATCCGCTGAAAAAAGGAGAGTCTATTGATACACCTGTATTTACGGTAGGCTATACACAAGGCGGCTTCGGCACCGCTTCAAGAATGTTCCATGATTTACAGAAAAAGTACATTTCACCGAGAAAATATGCTTATGAGCCGTTGCCGGTAATATATAATGCATGGGCAGCATTTGAATTTAAAATTGATGCCGAAAAGCTTTTGAGTCTTGTTGATAAAGCAGCGTATATCGGAGCGGAGCTGTTCCTTGTAGATGACGGTTGGTTCGGGACAAGAGATGATGAAACATCAGGCTTGGGAGATTGGTATCCAAACAAGGAAAAATTCCCCAACGGACTTACACCGATTATTGAAAAATGTAACAAATTAGGTATGAAATTCGGACTTTGGATTGAGCCGGAAATGGTTTCTCCCAATTCAGAGCTTTATAAATCACATCCCGATTGGGTATTTTCCTTTAAAACGAGGGAACGAGAATTGTCGAGAAGTCAGCTTACATTAAATATTGCCAAGCCTGAGGTTAAGGAATATATAATAAACACCTTTGACAAGCTGTTATCTGAAAACAATATCGAATTTATCAAATGGGATAGCAACCGCTTTTTATCACAGCCCGGCTGGGAAAGCGAGCCGATTGAAAAACAGAGAGCATATCATTATGATTACATAAAGGCATTATATGATATTTTTGCTTTCATAAACGAAAAATATCCTAATGTAATAATTGAAAATTGTGCACAGGGCGGAATGAGAGCGGATTTATCATTGGCACATTACTGTTCAAGAATTAACCGTTCAGACAATCAGGATGCGAGAGATATGGTGTTTTTGCATGAGGGCTTTACCTATATACACCGCACAAAATCGGCAGGTGGCGGAGCTCACATAAGCAGAGCAAGCAGAGGCTTTGGCGTGAATGGAAGAACCTTACCCATAAAATTTATGGCACACGTTGCAATGCTTGGTTCTTTGGCTGTAGGCTTTGATTTACGTTCCCTGCCCGATGAAGAGGTTGAAGAAATAAAAGAATACGTTGCTATGCACAAAAAATACAGAAATACAGTTCAAAATGGTGATATGTATAGATTGGTTTCTCCGAGAAACAATGATTATGCCGTATATTCCTTTGTATCGGAGAATAAAAGCGATGTTGTGGTAATTGCACTTGGCCTGAATATATCCTTTGAGAAAAAAATAGGAAGTATCCAACTCAGAGGATTAGATGAAGCTATGCTATACATATCGGAGGACGGAGTCAGGAAAACAGGAAAAGGCTTAATGAATGTTGGCGTACCGATTTCTTTAAAGGGTGACTACGATTGCAAAATAATTCATTTTACCAAAGCGGAGGAGAATTAAGTATTTCGCCTCAAAGTAATTTACGGTATGCTTAAAAATAATTACGGGAACAATTTCTAAAAGCTTATTGACAAGCAATGAAAAATATGATATAACATAAAATGAGGAGGATGAAGTATTATGAAGAAAACAATATCACTGTTTCTTATCCTGGCAATGGCTTTGACAACCTTCACTGCCTTTGCGGAAGAAACCTATAAAGCATCGGACTGGGCAAAGGAGGAATTAAAAAAGGCAGAGGAAATGGATTTAATTCCCGAAGCTCTTCTTACGGAGGATTTAACAAAGGATATTACAAGAGCGGAATTTGCCGCTGTTTCCGTTAAGCTTTACGAGAAAATCTCCGGCGAAACCGCAGAAGAAGCCGACAATCCCTTTACCGACACAGATGACGAATATGTAATAAAAGCATACAAGCTCGGCATTACCACAGGCACAAGCGAAACGGAATTTTCTCCGGAAAATCTTTTAAGCAGAGAAGAGGCGGCTACTATGCTCACAAGAGTATATAAAAAGGCTGCATTAAAGGACCGGTCAATAGATAAGGATGCGGATTTTACATTGGAATACGAAAAGCCCGAAAAATTCGACGATGATGAGCGTATATCCGAATGGGCAGTCGACTCTGTATATTTTATGGTATCCAAAGGTATTATAAAGGGTATCGGAGATAACAAATTTGCCCCAAGAAATATTACGGAAGAAGAAAAAGCCTCGGGATATGCCAATGCCTCAAGAGAACAGGCAATCATTATGGCTGTACGAATGGCTGAATCAGGCATTGCCGTCCCCGAAGAAAAAGACAAAGAGCTTGTCGGCCCCGACCCGTATGAAGCAGAGCAAGATACACCTGTTAAAACAGATGATGAAAATACATATACCGTTGCATTTATAGGCGGCTCACTTACAGAGGGCGGTTCAAGCTGGATTTCGGCAACAAAGTCGGTTCTTCAGGAAAAAATGCCCGATAAAAACATTGTAACGATTAATGCCGGAAAAGGAGGAACAGGTTCGTCCTACGGTGCCGCAAGATTTATGGAGGACGTAGGCAGCTATGCACCCGATATGGTAATTATAGAGTTTGCCGTAAATGACACCGGACTCAATGAGGAACAGAGTAAAATATATATGGAGTCTATGGTTAGGCAAAGCAAAAAGCTTTCAAAAGAGCCTGTTATAATATTCCTTTACGCTCCGAGACCGGTCGAAAAGGACAGTGACGGATACGGCCGCTGGGCAAGCGGTGTTCAATGGAAAGAAGAAATCGCAAACCATTACGGCATAAAATCAATAAATGTATATGATTATATGCAGGAGGATTACAAAAAAATCAAAGAAGAAAAAGGGTACAGAACCTTTACGGATTATCTTTCAACCATGTACAGCAAATCGGGCAGCGAATTTGATGTCCACGGTGGATATGCAAAATACAGCGAAGCCATAGTAAAAGCATTTACAGAGGATTATAAGAGCTGTATGACCGTTCCGAAACAAATGGGGGTTTACTGCGTAGCTCAGAAAAAAATAGTTGAAGCAACATATAAGCAGATATTTGTAGACAGTGCTGCAATGAATTATTCAGGTAAATGGGATACATATACCGCAGATAACAAATTTCAGACAAGTGATGCAAAAGCAACAATAAGTGAGAAGCATTATTCATATCCTTACTTTTCACATGGAATAAAGCAGGTTATAAATGATACCGCAGCGTTTGGATTTATGACCAAAGCAGAGGCCTTCTGCCTGAATTACCCGGCGAGCTCAGCGGGAAGCTCGGTTAAGGTTTATATAGACGAAACAGAATCCGGAACGATAAGCTGTTATTCCCAATATCACGGTGTGAATTATATCAGTCAATGGATTTCTCTTCCGAATGACGGTAAAGAACATAAGGTTATTATGGTAGTTGACCGTCCGTCAATTGACAATTATGTGTTTAGATTCGGAAGTGTTATTGAAAGATATGCAAAATGATGAAATACATATAAAAATTACAGCGTGGGATGTTACACTTTTTGGGGGAAGTATTTCCTTTAAAGAGAGTGCCGAAAGAGACAGACACTCGCCATACGATGTGGTGATGATGTTTAAAATTGTTGAGTTATAAGGAGGATTATTATGAAACTGGAAAAACCCATTATGGGATGGAATACATGGAATACATTTGGTGAAAAAATAAATGAAGAGCTTATAATGCAGACGGCAGACAAGATGGTGGAGTTAGGATATAAGGATGCGGGGTACGAATATGTAATAATTGACGATTGTTGGAGTATGAAAAAGAGGGATGAGAATAACAGACTTGTTGCAGATTCCGAAAAGTTTCCGCACGGGATGAAATATCTTGCCGACTATATTCATAAAAAAGGCTTAAAATTCGGAATGTATTCAGACTGTGGTTACTGGACCTGTGCAAGATATCCGGGAAGCTTTGGATATGAGTACATAGATGCCAAAACATTTGCGGAGTGGGGTGTAGATTATTTGAAGTATGATTACGGGTATTTCCCTGAAAGTGCAGATACAAAAAATGCATATCTTACAATGGCACAGGCACTGAGAAATTCGGGAAGAAATATAGTTTTAGCTGCATGCAACTGGGGAGTTGAAGAACCATGGAAATGGATGAGATCCCGAGGAGCTGATACATACCGTTCGACATATGACATTGCGGATAAAAAAGAATCTTTTATTAAGATATTCAGAAGCCAATGCGAAAATTTTGAAAACAGTGCGTCGGGCTGTTATAATGATCTTGATATGTTAACAGTAGGTATGTATGGAAAAGGCAATGTTGCTGAAGGTGGATGTACATATGAGGATTATGAAATGCACTTTGCAATGTGGGCGTTTTTGGGTACACCGCTGATTATAGGCGGAGATATAAGAAATCTTGATGATAAATGCAGAAAGCTTTTGCAAAATAAAGAGCTAATTGCCATAAATCAGGATTCGGATAACAGACCGGCATTTAAGCTGAACAGTTATTGGGGAGAATGCTTTACTCTTGCAAGGCTTTTAGAAAACGGAGATATGGCAATAGCGGAATTTAATTTTCACGATAAACCGGTAAAAGCACCGCTTTCCTTTGATGATATGGGTGTTAGGTTAAACTCGGGTTACGGAGTTCAGCTTACCAATATTTTGACCGGTGAAAAAAGTGAAGTTTTAACAGGCGGTGCCGGTATTGATTTAAACGAAAATGAATATGTGATTTACAGAGCAAAAATTGTTGAGTTATAAGGAAGATTTTTATGGATTTTAAACTATATGCAAAATTTAAAAACGGAGAAATTTCGGAATTAAATAAAATTTCAGACGAGAAGTATTTGGCTGATAGAATTGAAGTAACCTTCAGAGAACAAAAAAAGGGCCGGGTCACTGCATATTATGTGAGTGCAAAAAGTGATAAGCCGTTTGACTGCGACTGTGCGATAAGTGTTGTAATCGAAAAGATAGAGAGCATGGAAAGCTATGTTTCGGGAAGCTCTACATATACAGACTACAATTGCTGGTATGCCCCGGTGTTTGGGAGCGATTTAAAAAAGGTTGCGCCCATAACGCAAAGCTTTATGTGGAAAGGGGAAACACAATTCGGTGCAATACTTTGTGCCTGCGATGAATGCTTTAAGTCGGAAATGACAGGCTCGGAAAAGGGTCTTGAAATCCGCATATTTGACGGCTGTGAGGGTGAGACGGAAATTCCAGAAAGTCTTGTGTTTTTAATTGCAGAAGGAGAAAATCCCCGTACATTAAATGATGAATGTGTTTTATATGCAAAAGAGCTTATGGGAAAAGAGTGTTTTGCAAGAACAGACAGGGAATATCCCGAAATATTTGAATATCTTGGCTGGTGCAGCTGGGATGCTTTTCAGATAAGAGTATCGGAAGAAAATCTTTTGCAGAAGTGCGAGGAGTTTAAGGAAAAGCAGATACCTGTCAAGTGGGCAATACTTGATGATATGTGGGCAGACTGTACCGACCTTGACACTGCAAAATACGATGATTTTGCCTCGATGATGAAGATAATGAAGGCTTCAATGCTAAACTCGTTTGAAGCATCACCGAAGCGTTTCCCGCAAGGGTTAAAGCATTGTGTCGATGAAATGAAAAAGTACGGCTTGAAAATAGGTATCTGGCACCCGACAACAGGTTATTGGAAGGGGATAAATCCCGAAAGCGAATTGTTTGCGGAGTACCGTAACAGCCTTGTCAAAAATATTGACGGATGGTATCAGCCGTCCTTTGATGAAAGCAACAAGTTCTATGACGGTTTTCATAGGTTCCTTAAGGAATGCGGAGCAGAGTTTTTAAAGATTGACAATCAAAGCTCTTTCCACTTTAATAAAGGAATGATGCCTATAGGAAGTATGGCAAAGGGGCTTCACAAACAGATTGAGGAGTCTACACAAAAATACTTTAATAATGATATAATAAACTGTATGGGCTTGGCTGTTGAAAATATGTGGGCAAGACCTGAAAGTGCGGTAACGCGCTGCTCCGATGATTTTCAGCCCGAAAATAAAGAGTGGTTTAAAAAGCACATTTTGCAGTGTACCTTCTGTTCGTTGTTTATCGGTGCAATTATGTGGTGTGATTACGATATGTGGTGGACAGATGACGCACAGGCGGGAAAGAACAGCTTGCTCCGCGCGGTGAGCGGAGGACCTATATATGTGAGTGACACATTGGGAAGAAGTAAAAAGGAGGTTTTAGAGCCTCTGTGTCTGAAAGACGGCAGAATTTTAAGATGTGAACGTCCGGCTGTTCCCACAAAGGATTGCCTCTTTGAAAATCCGTTGGAGGGAGATAAAATATTCAAGGTTCAGAATATTGCAAACGGTTCGGGAATTGTTGCCGTATATAATCTGCATGATGATAAAAAAGCAGCAGGTACAATAAGCCCTTGCGATGTTGACGGATTAAAGGGCGAGGAATTTGTTATATATGAATATTATTCAAAGCAGTATTTTAAGGTTAAATATGACGAGAAAATCAATATTGAGCTTAAAAATGACGATGACTACAGATTATATATAATTGTTCCGGTGGTTGATGACATTGCATTTATCGGTCTTTCGGATAAATTTATTTCTCCGAAAACATACATACGAAACGGTGAAAACAAATATATCTTAAACGAAACAGGTAAGGCTGTGTTTGTGACCGATAAAGAGGTTAAGGGAATAAAGGTTGGCAATAAGGCTGTTGAGCTTGCCGAAAATAACGGATTATATGAATTTTCGGCAAGTGACAAAGAAATAGAAATTTTATTGGAAGAGTGATATTATGAAAGTAGAAACAAAAAAGCTGTATGATTACATACTGAACAAAGAGCATCATAAATTTAGGAAAGACATAAGTCTTGAATTTGATAAAGATATGTCGCCGATTGAGAGAATGACATATCGTTTTGAAGAAATGTGCAAGGCAGAAACACCTGTAATTTTAGAGGGTGAAAAGATTGTTTTCATAAGAACCGTTAGAAATATTCCCGATATTTTTTCTGAAGATGAGTGGAAAGAAATTAAGAGCAAGCACTATATTCATGAGCTTGGATATATGTCAAACCTTTCACCTAATTATGAAAGAGTAATAAAAAACGGTCTTTTGAAGGAAAGAGAAAATGCCGATGAATACGGCAAGCGTTCGATTGATGCAATTTTGGAGCTTGTCGGAAGATACAGAGAAGAAGCAATAAAGATAGGCAGAACCGATGTTGCCGATGTTCTCAAAAAGGTACCGGCATATGGTGCCGAAACTTTCCGTGAAGCATTGCAGGCATTCAGAATTATTCACTATTCGCTGTGGCTTGAAGGAAACTATCATAACACCGTCGGCCGATTCGATAAATATGCTTATCCGTATTTAAAGGCTGACCTTGAAAAGGGAGCAATAACCGAAGATGAAGCGTATGACTTGGTTGTTGATTTCTTTTTGTCCTTTAATAAAGACAGCGATACGTATGTGGGAGTTCAGCAGGGTGATAACGGTCAGAGTATGGTTTTGGGCGGAATGGACGAGAACGGAAACGAAGTATTTAATCTCTTGTCAAAAATGTGCTTAAAAGCAAGTGAAGAGCTTAAAATGATTGACCCGAAAATAAATTTGAGAGTAAATAAAAATACTCCCATTGAGATTTATGAGCTTGGTTCAAGACTGACTAAAGCAGGACTTGGTTTCCCACAGTATTCAAATGATGATATTGTGATTGACGGACTTAAAAAGCTCGGTTATTCGGAAAAAGACGCAAGAGATTATGTTGTTGCGGCCTGCTGGGAGTTTATTATCCCGAAGGTGGGGGCAGATGTTGCAAATATCGGTGCGTTATCATTTCCAAAGGTTGTGGATACGGTTTTGCACAGAGATTTGAAAAACTGCACTGCATTTGAGGAATTTGAAAATTGCATGAAAGCCGAAATAAAAAAATCCTGTGATGAAATATGCGATAATATTAAGGATTTGTGGTTTGTTCCGTCACCGTTTATGAATATTTGTATGGACTGCGATATTTACACCGGCGGAAAATACAATAATTTCGGTATTCACGGAAGCGGTGTGGCAACGGCGGCCGACTCGTTGGAGGTTATAAGGAAATATGTATTTGAAGAAAAGAGTGTAACGGCAGAGGAGCTTATTGAGGCTGTTGATTCTGACTTTGAAAAACACTCGGAGCTTTTGCCGAAGTTCAGATTTGAAACTCCGAAAATGGGAAATGACATTGACGAGGTTGATGAGCTGGCAGTAAAGCTTTTGGATTGGTTTGCCGATGGCTTGGAAGGCAGACAAAATTGCCGCGGCGGAGCTTTCAGAGCAGGAACGGGAACTGCAATGTACTATTTGTGGCACGCAAATGAAATAGGCGCATCGCCTGACGGAAGAAGAAAAGGCGAGCCGTTCGGTACTAATTTCTCAGCAAGCTTATTTGCAAAAATCAACGGCCCGTTTTCGGTTGTAAAGTCCTTTACAAAGCCCCATTATGAAAGGGCAATAAACGGTGGACCTCTCACGTTAGAGTTTCATAACTCAATGTTTACCGATGATGATTGTGTAAAAAAGGTTGCAATGCTTGTTAAAACCTTTATTGATATGGGCGGACACCAGCTTCAGCTAAATGCAGTAAACATGGAGGCGATGAAGGATGCACAGATAAATCCCGAAAAGCACAAGCAGCTTGTTGTAAGAATATGGGGCTGGAGTGCATATTTTGTTGAGCTTGATAAGGAATATCAGGATCATGTTATGAAAAGACAGGAATATATATTATGACGGGAACAATATTCGATATAAAGGAATTTTCACTTCATGACGGACCTGGGGCGAGGACAACTGTATTTTTAAAGGGTTGTCCGTTGAGATGCAAATGGTGTCATAACCCCGAGGGTCTGAAAAGAGAAAAACAGCTTATGGTAAAAATTGCAAGGTGTAAGGGGTGCGGCAGATGCTTCACCCCTTGCAAGCATCCCGAATGTCAGCCGTACAAAAGATGTGTTCATGCCTGTCCTGACGGTTTGGTCGAAATCTGCGGAAAAGAGATTGAAGCAAAAGAGCTTGCAAAACAGCTGATGAAGAATACTGATATTCTGAATATGAACAATGGTGGCATTACAATATCGGGTGGCGAACCATTAATGCAATGGGAGTTTGTAAGTGAACTGATTGATAATCTTGATTGCCATACCGCAATTGAAACAAGCGGATATGCAGAAGGTGATGTATTCAAAAGAATAATCAACAAGGTTGATTATGTTTTAATGGATATCAAGCTTGCCGACAGAGATGAACACAAAAAATATACCGGAGTGTACAACGATAAGATTTTAGAAAATTTTGAATATTTGAGAAAAAGCGGCAGGGAGTATATTATAAGGACACCGCTGATTCCGGGAATTACCGATACGGATAATAATCTAAAAGCGATTGAAAAAATCATTGGCAGCAGCAAATGGGAAAAGTTAAAGTATAATGCTTTGGCGGGGGTTAAATATCCTATGCTTGGTATGGAATACGAAATTGACATTGTCCGGTAAAGAAGAAGTGAAAAAGGTTAAATAAAAGATTAAAAAATGCCTGACTGGGCAATGCTGACTACGGCATATGATTTCAAAAAACAGGCGGAGGAGGGAACGCTCCCTCTGCCCGACGGTATGACATATTGGCTTGACAGAATGGTTATGAAAGGGGATTTACAGTGAATAAGAATAAATTTTTTGAGGAGTATTGCAGAGAAAATATAATTGTGAATTTTGAGGGGGATTTGCACGTTTTCACCGAAGGAGTGGCTTTTACATCATCATCCTCAACATTCAGAAACGGTGATAAGAAATATATTAAAACAGAAACCGACATCGGTGCGGACATAGCAATTATAAATGAACAATCCGGACTTGAGGTTATGCAGCATTATGAAATTTTCGGGGAAGTAATATGTCAGTATAATGAAATTAAAAATCTTAATGATGATGAAAAGATGCTGATAAATGCGACATCGGCAATGTTTGCCGTTCCGTATAAGGGATTGATTCCATGGAATGATGACAGACGTTTCAGACTGCATATATGCAAAGCGGCGTGGTCGGCAGAGGCGCAATGGCATTCTGGCAGCCTTGTTGATTTCGGACTAAATCCAATGCGTTTTCTTGAAAACGGTATTCAGGGACCGGGTAAAATAACAATTTCAAGTAAAGGCTCCTGGTCAACCGGGGCATATTATCCGATTGTGATATTGGAGGATCTTGAAAACGGCGAAACATACTTTATGGAGCATGAGGGCGGCGTTTCATGGAAGATAAATATAGGATTTGAGGGCGATGCACTTGTTTTCGACTGCACAAGTGCGGATATTCATCTTGACGGATTTAGTAAAAACCTTGAAAAGGATGACATATTCACCACAACGCGGGCAATATACGGCAAGGTACGGGGTGGCTTTGACGAGGCTGTTGCAGAGCTTACACGATATAAGAGAGCGGTATCAAAAAGAAAGTGGAATAACGGTATTCCTCTTGTATGTTATAATGTTTTTATGGGAGCGATTTACGGTATCCCGAATGAAAACAATTTAAAACGATTGATACCTGCCGCGGCAAAGATAGGCTGTGAGGTTTTTTGTATTGACTCAGGGTGGTACAGAGAAAGAACAGTCGGTGCAAATCAAAAAATGTTTCAGATGGGAGATTATACCCCATGCGATCACCTTTTCGGCGACGGCGGACTTGAGGGGATAATCAAAATGATTTCCGATTACGGTATGATTCCGGGCTTATGGTTTGAATTTGAAGCGGCGGGAGCCGGTTCGGCAGCCGCAAGGCTTAATCCGGACACGATGTATAAGCGCAACGGAAAGGTTATTTCGGCTGACAGAGGATTTTTTGACCTGACAAATCCTGAAATTCGTGAGCATCTTTTCAATGAGGTTGACAGGGTTTATAAAATGGGTGTGAGATATATCAAAAATGATTACAACTATTCGACCGGTATAGGCGTAGGCTCTCCGACAGCAGATTATAATGCAAATGAACGTATAAGAGATAAGGCAATATGTGATTTTATCGATGAGCTATACGTAAGATACCCTGATATGATTATAGAAAACTGCGGCAGCGGCGGTATGCGAGAGGATAACGGGACATTATCTCATTATCATCTGCAAAGCACAAGTGACCAGGAATTATATTATAATTACGCGTCAATAGCTGCGGCGTCAAATGCAATTATGCCGCCCGAAAAAGCAGGAAATTGGGCAAATCCGTATTTTTTGAGAGAAGACGAATATATAGAATTTGACGATGGAGAAAACACCGACTATCTTATCGAAAGAAATCTTGACGGTGAGGCAACCGTATTCTCAATGATAAACGGTATGGTAGGAGTGCCGCTTATTTCGGGCAGAATAGATTATTTTGACGAATTGAATTTTGCATTGGCAAAAGAAGCTGTGGAATGCTATAAGGAAATGAGGAAGGATATTCCCGTATCATATGCTGTATATCCCACAGGTACGGAGCTTATGGGAAATCGTTCGTATGTTACGGCAGGCTTGATAAATGAAGAAAAAACGCATATGTATCTTGCGGTGTGGAAGGTTAATGCGCGAGATGATGAGGTAATGATAGATTTAGCCAAATACATAAGCGGCAAGGCTGATGTTAAGATGATTTATCCTAAAAATGATGATAAATGCAGCTTTAAATACTCTGATGCATTGAAAAAGCTTACCGTTAAAATGGATAAGAGCAAATATATGGCGCGACTGTTTGAGATAAAAATGAGCAGAAAAAGAGGTAAGGCATAATGCGTTTATACAATAAGGAGTTATCCACGTTTGAAGCCGGAGGAGAGTCTGTAAATCTGATTAAAACTGCATTGCCGAAGCTTTTTGACTATGGCTCGATTTATATTGTCGGCAGCGTGAGTACGGCGATGCTATCATGGTATTCGCAGGATGCGGTGTCGGCGGTGAATGTCGCTTTACAGGTTTTAAATCTGATTATTATACTGTTCAACATAATACTGACCGGCGGAAATTTTACGCTTAGCTTTGAGTTGGGCAGGAATAACAGAAAAAGAGCGAGCGAAATAGTAGGTACTGCTTTTTGTATTGATGTTTTATTGGCTGCGGTATTGGGTGCGGTGTTGTTTTTTATGTCACACCAAGTTGCAGAAATGATGAATTTACAGGGCGAGGTATGCGACATGGCATCGCAATATCTGAAAATGTGTGCCGCATTTTTGCCTATTACCGTTTTGGTAAGCTTCTTTGTAACAGTACTGATATGCACCGGTCATTCACTGCAGGCGTGCAGTATAAGTGTAATAAACAATGTTGTAAATGTGCTGTTGTGTTATGTGGCGTTATACAGCGGTTGGGGCGTTATGCCGGATGGAGTTTTGGGAGTTGCGGCTGCGAGAATAACAGCACAGGCGGCAGCGCTGTTCGCAGGAGTATGTATGTACGCATACGGAAGATGTCCGTTTAAGCTCTGCTTCAAGCCGTCAATGTTCAGAAGAATAATCAAAATAGGGCTGCCGGGAGGAATGTGCTCGGTATCATATAATTTTGCGCAGACTATAACAACGGCGATTATTGCAACATTCGGAACACTCATAATAAACTCAAAGGTTTATTACACAAATATACTGTGCTATGTTCCGGTGATAAGCGTATCAATCGGTTTTGCGGGAGGAATATTGATTGGCAGATATAAGGCTGTCGGTGATTATAAATCTATAAAGGAGCTTTGTGCGCAGAATTTAAGACTTACAATATTGATAAACTTAAGTCTTACCATTCTGATTTATATTTTCAGAAAACAGCTGCTGTCGATTTTTACAGATGATGCATTTATCATAGAGCTTGCAGGGCGGATAATGCTTATCGATATATTTGTTGAGTTGGGACGCGCGATGAATAATGTATTTGAGAATGCATATTGTGCTTGCGGAGATGTGAAAACGACAATGATTGTTTCAATCTGTTCGTGCTGGTTGGGAAGCGTTTTGCTTACATACATATTGGGTGTACACCTTGGATGGGGACTGGTCGGATGCTGGATTGCATTTGCGGCTGATGAACTGTTTAAGGCCGCAATATATTTGTTGAGATGGAAAACCGGCAGATGGATGCGATTTGATTTGTAAAATTATCATATAGAGGAAAACTTAAATGCAATACACTATCGGTGATTATGTGGGACGGTAGAACCGTCCCGTTGTCTTCATTACCGTAAAAAGGGGCTGACCTTTGGGGTCAGCTCTTTTTGTGTACAAAATCACCGAAAGGCTTTGAAAAGCGCCGAAAAATAGTGTATTTGACTTGATTTTTTCATTAGTCTGTGATATAATAAACATATGAAACATACAAATTGTGTCGCTGCAAAGCGGCGGAACGGAGATTATTATGGCGAAAAAGACTAAAGAGAAACAGCTGGATATGGAGGTTCTTGCCAACCAGAAAATTGTTAACGTCGAGCTTAATAACGAAATGAAAAAGTCATATATTGATTATGCGATGAGCGTTATAGTAAGCCGTGCGCTGCCCGATGTGCGTGACGGACTGAAGCCTGTTCACAGGCGTATTTTATATAATATGTATGAGTCAAACCTACTTTATGAAAACGATTTCAGAAAGTCTGCGGCAACTGTCGGTGACGTTTTGGGTAAATATCACCCTCACGGTGACAGCTCTGTTTATGACGCAATGGTTCGTCTTGCTCAGGATTTTTCTTTAAGATATCCTCTTGTACAGGGTAAGGGTAACTTTGGTTCGATTGACGGCGACCCCCCTGCCGCTTACCGATATACCGAAGCAAAAATGTCAAAAATAGCGGCGGAAATGCTTTCCGACATTGAAAAGGAAACGGTTGACCTTGTTTCAAACTATGACGATAAGCTGTTGGAGCCGAGCGTACTGCCTGCAAGATTTCCGAATCTTTTGGTAAACGGCTCTGCCGGCATTGCCGTAGGTATGGCAACAAATATTCCCCCTCATAACCTTTCGGAGGTTATTGACGGTATCATTGCCGCAATTGACGACCCCGATATTACCATTGACGAGCTTATGAATTATATCAAAGGCCCCGACTTCCCCACAGGCGGTATAATAATGGGCAAAAGCGGTATAAGAAGCGCATATCATACCGGCAGAGGAAAGGTTATTATGCGTGCCAGAGCCGAAATCGAGGAGCTTGAGGGCGGCAGATCGAGAATTGTTGTTACAGAGCTTCCCTATCAGGTTAACAAGGCAAAATTAGAGAGATATATAAATGATTTGGTTCGTGACGGTAAAATTGACGGAATTTCCTCAACCCGTGACGAGTCGGACGAGGATATGCACTTAATCATAGATTTAAAGCGTGACGCAAATCCGAATATCGTCCTGAACAATCTTTATAAATTTACTCAGATGCAGGACACCTTTGGAATTATTTTCCTTGCTCTTGTTGACAATGAGCCTAAGATTTTAAATCTCAGAGAGATGATTGACCATTATATCCACCACCAGGAGGACGTAATTGTCAGAAGAACAAAATTTGACCTTGCAAAGGCAGAGGAACGTGCCCATATATTGGAGGGCTATAAAATAGCAATAGATTATATTGATGAGGTTATCAATGTAATTCGTGCATCAAAATCAATCCCCGATTCAAAGTTAGCCTTACAGGAGCGCTTTGGTTTGACCGAAGCACAAGCAACGGCAATTGTACAGATGCAGTTAGGACGTCTTTCGGGTCTTGAGCGTGATAAGATTGAAAATGAATATGAGCAGATTTCCGCAAAAATAGCGGAATACAGAAATATCCTTGAAAATGAACATCTTGTGCTTGAAATAATCAGAGAGGATCTTACCAATATCAAAAATAAATACGGTGATGAAAGAAGAACCGAAATTGCAATGGTTGCAAACGAAATAGATATTGAGGATCTTATTGATGAGGAGCAGGTTGTTATAACTCTTACACACAGCGGATATACAAAGCGTGTGCCTGTAACAACCTATAAGGCTCAGCACAGAGGCGGCAGAGGAATATCGGGTATGTCTACACGTGAGGAGGACTTTGTTGAGCATCTGTTCACCACCTCCACTCATGATACTATCCTTTTCTTTACAACAAGAGGTATTGTATACAGATTAAAGGGATATGAAATCCCCGAGGCAGGCAGACAGGCAAGAGGTACCGCAATTGTCAATCTTCTTCCCCTTGAGCCTGACGAAAAGATAACCGCTATGATGCCTATACAGGAATTTGTTGACGGCGCATATCTTACCTTCTTTACCAAAAACGGTACGGTTAAAAAGACAGACCTTATGGATTATTCAAGAATCAGAAGCGGGGGCTTGCGTGCAATTGAGCTTAATGACGGTGACAGCCTTATCAATGTACTGCTTACCGACGGAGAGCAGAAGGTTCTTATCGGAACCAAAAACGGTATGGCAATACGCTTTGATGAGAACGATGTCCGTGCAATGGGCAGAACCGCAAGAGGTGTAAGAGGTATAAGGCTTAATGACAACGATTGCGTTGTGGGCGCGTGCATTGCTCCGCAGGACGGGCAGCTGCTTGTTGTTACCGAAAACGGCTACGGCAAAAAGACGCCCTTGTCGGAATATAAGATACAGTCAAGAGGCGGTAAGGGTATCTTTACCTATAAGATTACCGATAAAACAGGCTGTATAGCCGGCTTAACCACCGTTGAGGACGATGACGATATTATGCTTATAACCTCAGACGGTGTTCTTATCAGAACAAGAGCCGACGAAATAAGCACTTACGGCAGACAAACACAGGGTGTAAGGATAATGAAGCTTGCCGGTGACGTAAAGCTGGTATCAATGGCGAAAACCGCCCGAGAGGATGAGGAAGAAGCCGTTGACGAAGAAACAGAGCAGGAAATTGACGGCAATACCGAAACTACCGAAACCGAGGAATAAAAAAATAAAGGGCGGATAAAATCCGCCCGACAATTTATCAACAGAAAGGAAATACAATAATGAAAAAATTTATCTCAATACTTTTGTCATTAACAATGCTTATGGCAATGGCAGCCTGCGGCAAAAATGCCGAGGCACCGGCAAACGAAAGCACACAGAATCAGTCGCAGACCGAACAGACCGATAAAGCAGGCGAGCCGTCAGCCGAACCCGACAACGGGCAAAGCGAGGCTGAAAGCTCCGAGCTGTATGCCGATCCCATAAGCGTTACAATAGAGCTGGAAAACGGTGCGGTTATGAAGGGTGAGCTGTATCCCAAGCTTGCGCCGAAAACAGTTAAAAACTTTGTAAAGTTAGCCAAGGATAAATTTTATGACGGGCTTATATTCCACAGGGTAATTGATGGCTTTATGATTCAGGGCGGCGGCTATGATACCGACTTAAATCCCAAGGAAACCGAAGCTATCGAGGGAGAATTTAAAGCAAACGGCTTTGACAATCCTCTGAAGCATACAAAGGGAGTGCTGTCAATGGCAAGAACTCAGGACCCCAACAGTGCGTCAAGCCAATTCTTTATTATGCAGGAAGCCTCTCCTTATCTTGACGGACAGTATGCCGCTTTCGGTAAGATAACCGAGGGACTTGAATATATAGACGAAATTGCCGGAGCAAAAACCGGCAAGGATCCAAAATACGGAATGGACGATTATCCAATCGAAGAACAGTTTGTAATTAAAACCATAACGGTGGGAAAATAAAGGTCAGAAAGGAAATATACAAATGAGCGATATTATTATTACAATGAAAAACGGCGATGTTATGAAGGCGGAGCTTTATCCCGAAATTGCGCCTGTAACGGTTGCAAATTTCTTGGAGCTTATTCAGAAGAAATTCTTTGACGGACTTATTTTCCACAGAGTAATCGAGGACTTTATGATTCAAGGCGGCGGCTATGACGAAAAGGGAAATCATAAGGACACACCGTCCATAAAGGGTGAATTTACAAGAAACGGCTTTACAAATAATTTAAAGCATACAAGAGGTGTGCTGTCAATGGCAAGAACCTCCTTCCCCAACAGCGCATCAAGCCAATTCTTTATTATGCATAAGGATTCCCCTCATCTTGACGGTCAGTACGCCGCTTTCGGTAAGATAACCGAGGGTATTGAAGTTGTTGATAAAATAGCAGGCGTTAAAACCGATTATCAGGATTGCCCCGTAGAACCTCAGGTTATTGAGTCTATAAGACTTGCATAAGCAAGGCATTGATTTTATTAATATAAAAATAAACGGTTTATTCATTTATAATTATAAATGTTTAGACCGTTTTTTTGTGTGATTTTTATTAAGGTATTGACAATTGTGTAATTAGTGTGTATAATAAACAATATGAGGGGGAACACTAATGAAACAACGAGACTTGATAAAAATGCTTGAAGCAGCCGGCTTTGTATTTGAAAGACATGGAGGAAATCATGATATATACAGGCGAGGCACAGACATTGAAAAGGTTCCGAGACATAAAGAAATTAATGAGAATTTGGCAAAAATGATATTGCGCAAATGGAAAATAATATAAGGAGTGAGTTATATGAAACAGGTTTATCCAACATTTATTGTATCAGCAGACGACGGCTCCGGGCATCCTTATTTGGTTTGCGTTCCCGATATGGAAATCTTTACAGAGGGGGACAGCCTTGCCGACGCTATCGAAATGGCAAGAGATGCAATAGGGCTTGCGGGGATATCAATGGAGGACAACGGTGATGCGCTGCCGATTCCGTCAACACGGGAGTCAGCCGTTAAAAAGGTTAAAGAGTGTACGGATATTGTGGATTTTTCAAAAGGGATATTGACCTATGTTGATGTTGATTTTTCGGAATACAGAAGAAAAAACGATACAAAAACCGTCAGAAGAAATGTAGCTCTTCCAAGCTGGCTGAACTATGAGGCAGAGCACGCAGGGATAAATGTTTCAAGAGTGCTTCAGGAGGCACTGATGAATATTCTGGGCGTAGAAAGACCACGCATAAAGTAACGGCTTGCACCCTTGTGCAAGCCGCCTTGTTTTATTACAGCTATGCCTGAATTTCAGCCGCCTTTACGGTGTTTTTCATAAGCATTGCAATAGTCATAGGCCCTACTCCGCCGGGAACGGGGGTAATTGCGCCTGCAACCCTTTCGGCACTTTCAAAGTCAACGTCACCAACCAGCTTTTTTTCGGCTATTCTGTTGATACCAACGTCTATAACCACAGCACCCTCTTTTATCATATCTCCCGTTATGAAATTGGGAATGCCCACTGCGGCAACAAGTATATCTGCCTGCTTTGTTTTAGCGGCTAAATCCTTTGTTCGTGAATGGCAGATTGTTACGGTACCGTTTTGGTGAAGCAGAAGCATAGCCTGGGGCTTGCCCACAATATTGCTTCGTCCCACAACAACACATTCCTTGCCCGAAACATCAATTCCCGATTCCTTTATCAGCTCCATAACTCCGGCAGGGGTACAGGGAACAAAATCAAAATTACCTACCATAATTTTTCCCACATTGACAGGGTGAAAAGCGTCAACGTCCTTTTTCGGGTCGATTGCGTTAATAATTCTTTCCTCGTTAATATGCTTTGGAACGGGGAGCTGAACAAGTATTCCGTTGATTTCCTTTTTATGATTCAGCTCGTCAATCAGACCTAAAAGCTCCTCCTCGCTTGTGCTTTCGCCAAGGGCGTATTCCTCGGAATATATTCCGATTTCCGCACAGGCTTTTTTCTTGTTGTTGACATACACCCTGCTTGCCGGGTCGTCGCCGACAATTATAACCGCAAGCCCGGGATTAATGCCTTTTTCCTTTAGCTCTGTTACCCTTTCCTTCAGCTCGTCCTTTATTCTTTGTGAAACCGTCTTTCCGCTTAAAATTTGTGCCATTGTTATTTTTCCTCCATTCTTCCTTTTGAGGCCTTATAAGACATTTCGGTGAAAAACCGATAAGGTCGCTTCTTCCGGCAAGTCTTAGCGCCTCTGCTACCGTTTTATAATTATCCGGATTTCTGTATTGAAGTAATGCTCTCTGCATTGCTTTTTCCTTGGGTGATTTGGGAACGTATACCTTTTCCATCGTAAAGGGATTAAGCCCTGTGTAGAACATACAGGTTGAAATCGTTCCCGGAGTGGGGTAGAAGTCCTGCACCTGCTGTGGGTTAATGTTATGCTCCTTTAAATAGAGCGCAAGAGCAATTGCGTCCTTCAGTGTACTGCCCGGATGGCTTGACATCAGATAGGGAACAAGATACTGTTTTTTGCCTATTTTTTCATTGATTTTATAAAATTTATCGGAAAATTTGTTATATACCGAATTTTTCGGCTTACCCATATATTTTAACACGTTGTCCGAAATATGCTCCGGCGCAACCTTTAGCTGTCCGCTTACATGATGCTCGCAAAGCTCATAAAAGAACTCGTCATTTTTATCATTTATCAAATAGTCAAAGCGTATTCCCGAACGTATAAATACCTTTTTCACTCCGTCAATTTCCCTTAATTTCCTTAGCAGTGATAAATATTCGCTGTGGTCGATTTTCATATTTTTGCAAGGCTCGGGGAACAGGCATTGTCTGTTCTTGCACGCTCCGTCAGTGCATTGCTTTGCACAGGCAGGGGCGCGGAAGTTTGCCGTAGGGCCGCCCACATCATGGATATATCCCTTAAAATCGGGGTCCCACACCATTTGCTTTGCTTCGTTGATAATTGACTGCTGACTTCTTGCGGTCACAATTCTGCCCTGATGAAAGGCAAGAGCGCAGAAGTTACAGCCACCAAAGCAGCCTCTTGAGCTTACAAGACTGAATTTAACCTCTTTTATCGCCTCAATTCCTCCCTGCTCCTCATACATAGGGTGATAGTTTTTCATATAGGGCAGTGCATAAACGCTGTCAAGCTCCTTTGTATTCAAGGGAGGCATAGGGGGATTTTGAACAAGGAATTTGTCCCTGTGCTTTTGAATTACGGTTTTTCCCTTATAGGGGTTTTGCTCGTAATACTGTATTCTGCATGAGTCGGCATATGCACGCTTTGACTCTGCACATTCCTCAAAGGAGGGAATGGTTACGCTGTTGTCAATATCGTCCGTATCGGACAGATAACAGGTTCCCGGTATATATGTAATATCCTCTACTCTCATTCCGCTGTTTAGGCAGTCCGCAATTTCTACAATCTGCTTTTCGCCCATACCGTACATAAGTAAATCCGCTCCGGAGTCGATAAGGATTGAACGGCGGATTTTATCGTCCCAATAATCATAGTGTGCAAACCGCCTCAGGCTTGCCTCGATACCGCCGATAAGCAGCGGTATTGAGCCGAATGCCTCCCGTATGCGGTTGCAGTATACTATGGTCGCCCTGTCGGGGCGCTGACCTGCCTTGTTCCCCGGAGCGTAAGCGTCATCACTTCTGCGCTTTTTGCTTGCAGTGTAGTGATTTACCATGCTGTCAATGTTTCCTGCCGAAACCAAAACCCCAAGACGGGGCTTTCCCATTTTTTTAAAATCGTCAACACTGCGCCAATCGGGCAGAGAAATTATACCAACCCTGTAGCCATGCTTTTCCAATACCCTTGAAATTATCGCATGACCGAAGCTGGGGTGGTCTACATATGCGTCACCGCAGATGTAGAGAAAATCAAGCTGCTCCCACCCTCGCTTTTCCATGTCCTCTCTGCACACAGGTAAAAAATCTTTTATCATTTCTGTTATTCCTTTGTTGCTTAATAAAGCTATAGTTTATTATATAATTATAAAGCCATCGTCCGACTTTCACATTTTAAAAGTCACTCTACAGGATTGACAATTGACAGCGCGCTGTACTTTCTGTCAAAATGCTCCTTAAATCTTTTTTCTGCGTCCTCAAAGGAAATCTCCTTATATGCATCATAGTAATCATTAAAATAATCAATATCCATAAAGCTGTCGGTAAGAAAGGTATGAGCAAAGTCCTCAATATCATTGTAGGAACAAATATATTTGCCCCACACTACCTTTTTGGCACGTTCAAAATCCTCTTTTGAAAGTCCGATTTTATGAAGCTCATCAATATAGTCCATAATAATCTCATATACCTTTTTGGGGTCCTTTGACTCGCCCTCAACTGCGGTATAAGCATAATCGGTCTGCGGACTGTATTCCGAACCGAAATTGGGGGTAATCAGACCGCTGTTATACAGCTTTTCATATAGAGGAGAGCTTTTTGAAAAAAGCATTTTCAAAAGTATATTTGTTGTAATTGTCTTTTTTAACAAAGCCTTACCGCCGTAGCCCACATCGTTATCCTTAAAGCCCAGAACGAACATAGGCATGGCAACAGACAGCTTTATTTCCTTTAAGGGTGAGGCAATTTCCTTTGGCTCTTCGGGATATATTCTTTTTATTTCCTCGTCAAACGGCTCATTCTTCAGAATACTTTCCTCAATTACCGAAAGAATTTTTTCCGGCTCAAAATCACCTGTTACAAAAAGCGTCATATTTGACAGGTTATAAAAGGTGTTATAGCATTTATATAAAAGCTCGCTGTCGATTTCGGAAATTGACTCGATTGTCCCGGCAATATCCTTTTTGACGGGATTGTTTTTATAAAGACAGCCTAAAAAGTTGAAAAACACTCTCCAATCGGCATTATCGTCATACATTCTTATTTCCTGACCGATTATGCCCTGCTCCTTTTTCACGCTTTCCTCGGTGAAATAGGGCTTTTGAACATAGTCCATTAAAACTCTTAGGTTATCCTCAAAATTACTCGTTGCCGAAAACAGATAAGCTGTCATATTAAAGCTGGTAAAAGCGTTTGCATTGCCGCCGAAGCGTGAAAAGCTGTCAAATACGTTTGAGCCGTCGGGCATATCAAACATTTTATGCTCAAGATAGTGGGCAATTCCGTCGGGAACCTTTGTGGGGCTGTTGTCCCCCGGAACAACAAATTCCGAATCGACAGAGCCGTATTTCGTGCCGAAAATAGCATAGCCGGAGCTGTAGTCCTTTCTCGGCATAATATATATTTTAAGTCCGCTTTCGTGCTTTTTATAATAAAGACTTTCTCCCGTCTGCGGATTTTTTGTGCATACCAAGCTCATTTTTTTATGCCTCCTGTCCTTCGTCATTGCCTGTAAGAAAATATACGGTATTTTGTGTTATTTTCTGCGCCGCCGCCAAAACCTCGTCCTTTGTTACAGCCTCGATTTTTTTCTTTAAAGTCTCAATATCACTGTTGATGCCTAAATATATGCAATCCAAGGCAAACAGCTGCATATATCGCTGATTGTCATAATAGGAATTAAGGCTGTTTATTATTGTGCTTTTGCTGAAATTAATCTCATCATCGGTGATTTTTCCTGCTTTAAGCTCATCAAGCTGCGCTATCGCCTCGTCATATGCCTTTTGGAAATTTTCAAATTCAATTCCGGCATTTACAAGAATTATGCCCTTGTATTTGTTGTGACTGCTTGATGCGTAATAAGCAAGGCTCAGCTTTTCTCTCACGTTGTTAAACAGCTTTGAATGTGTTCCTGCACCGTAAATGCTGTTTGCAATTATCATTGCCGGGTAGTCCTTGTCGCAGGCATTTACTCCTGTGGTAAAGCCTATGGCAAGCTTACCCTGTGTTACCTCCATTTTGTCGGTTATATTCTTTATATCGTTTGTAGGGGCAATAACCTTTGTGGGAGGATATTTTGCGTCGGTAAAGGTCAGCTTGTCGGTATATTTTTTGATTGTTTCGGATAATTCATAGCAGTCTGCCTCTCCGCATACAAAAATATCAATCTGTGATGAGGTAATTATTTTTTCGTAATGAGCATATAGATTTTTTCTGTCGATTGCGTCAAGCTGCTCCGCCGTTCCGAATTGTGATATAGCAAAAGCATCTCCTGCGCACATTTCCTCGGTACATCTCAGCTGTGCATAGGTTCTTTTATCGTTAATCAATGCTTCGATTTTATTCTTAATTGTTTTCTTTTCTCTTTCAACCGTTTCTGCGTTAAATGCCTTACAGCGAACAGACGGCTCAAAAAGTACAGACATTAATAAGTCTATTAGCTGTGAGGTAAGTGCTTCGCCTGTGGGTGTGTATTTATCCGATATGGTTTCGGCATCAAAGAAAATCACCTGATTGTCACCGCATTTAATCACACCGCCGTTTAAGGTTGCACCGTACAAATCCTGCAAACGCATAGACAGCTCACGGGTGGTAGGATATTTTTTGCAGCCGCTCTTTAAAACATAGGGCAGTACCGCATTTAATGCCGCCTCCTCCTCACACAGCCTGCGTCTTATATATACGCCGACAACAGTTGTTTTCAGCTTCTTCATTTCAATATAATGAAGAGATATGTTGTTATTCACAGAGATTGTTTCCATATTATACTCCTCTTTAAACAATATAGTTCGTTATTATTTTATACGTGTATAATGTAACAGCTTATTGCTAACCGCAGCCTGCTACGGCTGTATAGCAGAATTTTATTTCGGCAGAATTGTAATCATAACATTTTTAAAAATGTATCTAAGTCTATTTTTGCCATAAATAGAATACTTTTGAGAGTCCCCTTTGCAATTTCCGAATGATTTGGTATTATTACGATGCAATCGTCCTTTACATACTTTATATGACTGCCCTTTTGTGATTTATATTCAAATCCAAATTTTTTCAAGGTTCGTATTACTTCATCGGGAGTTAAAACAGGATATTTTGAACCCATCAGACAGCCACCTCGACAGAAGTAACAAAAATAGGCGTAATGTTTTCTTCGGGCTTATTATCTTCATAATACAAGGATAGAGCTTCCTTTAAATTTTGAATACTCTCATCTATTGTTTTGCCCTGAGAAGCAACACCGCTTGCAATGTCGGTTGCAACATACCATTCATCTTCCTGCTGTATAAATATTGTACATCTTATTGACATTTTAATCCTTCCTTTCGGTTGATAAGTTTTGTTATTGCATACAGATGATTTAACAATATTTTGTTAACGTATCCTCTAATTCGATGTTACATTGTAAGCAACGCATATTATCACTTCTTTTGCAATTTTAATTACTACAATTATTTTACCTCTTTTTTCCCTTATTGTCAACTACCCAACATAGCTTTCTATCTCCTCAAATGTTAAATTTTTATGAAGAGCGAGGTTTATTCCGTTAGCTATAGTCTTTGCGGTTTTTTCTATAACAGAGTCAATATCCTTTGGTGTAACCATTAAAACGCCGATATTTTTTGAAATTTCCTCTTTTATAAGGCGGTTTTTGTCCTGCTCGTCAGGGGCTACTTGCTGTTGGTTTTTTAGGGCGGTATCAATACAGTCATTTGCGATTGTTGCGGCATCAACCACTGTGGGAACACCTATAGCAATCACCTTAACTCCCAGAGTTTCCTCATTTAAACCGTCACGCTTATTTCTGACCCCTGCACCGGGGCTTATTCCGGTGTCGGCAAGCTGAATTGTTGTGCTTATTCTGTCAAGGCTTCGTGACGCAAGGGCATCTATTGCTATAACCAAATCGGGAGCCGCCTGTTGTACAACACCCTTTACAATCTGTGCGGTTTCAAGACCTGTTGTTCCCAAAACTCCCGGTGCTATAGCGCAAACAGAGGTTATGTCGTCAGAAAAAAACTCCTTCATATGCTCCTTCATATGATTTGTTATCATAAGACGTGAAATTACCTCCGGTCCGAGAGCGTCGGGAGTTATACGGCTGTTGCCAAGCCCTGCCACAAGGGTTTTTGTTTTGCTGCTTATGTCAGCCATACTCCGTATTTCCTCCGCAAGCATTCTGCATACCCTTTCATAAACCTCTGTGTCATATTTAATATTGGGCGCTTCAATGGTTACATAGGTTCCCATTGGCTTTCCAAGTGCTTTTTCTCCGTTTTCATTGGTTATTTTTATTTTGGTTTTTAAAATTCCGTCCTGTTCGGTTGTATCGACATCAACGCCGTTAATTTCCTCTCCACGCTCCTCACTGCATTCTGTATAAATCTCTCTTGCCTCCAAAGCAAGGTCTGTTCTTATTGACATAAAATTCACTCCTTTTAGGTTATGCTTTTATTTTTGGCAATAACTCAAGCAATTATAACCTTTAAGAGAATTTTACCTTGTCAAATCAATACCCAGCTTGAAAACCACCTGAGGAATTTGTCAACCCATTGAGGATTTACCGGCAGTCCGGAAAGAACGGGATAAAAGAGTGCAAACAGTATAACAACCGCCGCTGCGTACAAAAAGGCGGCATATTTTACATTTTTATCATGCTTTTCCATTATGCTTATGCAGTACCCTATACACAGAACAACAAAGGGAACGCAGGGGAAATAGTGATATATAAATACCACTCTGTCCACAAATACCCACGGAATTAACTGCGCAAGGTAGCCAACAGTAAGAAATATTGCGGTGCTGTCCTTTTTGATAACGGCTTTGTATATCACAAAAATCACCGCCGGTATTCCCAACCACCAGACAAGGGGATTTCCGAAGGCACTGATACCCTCCTTTAAATTTTCCGTAACAGTACCGGAGTAATACCAGATAGGCCGTTTCATAATAATCCACTCATACCATTTTGACGAATAGGGATGAGTTGAGGAAAGGACGGTTCTTGAATGATATACGAACATATCGGTCTGATTTTTTATTATTGTCATAAGTCCGCTGCCCTCACAGCCAACAAAGGGAATATATGAAAGAGCGTATATTATAACAGGTATTACCACAAAAGCACCTACGCAGAATACAAGAGTTATAACCGTATTTTTTCCAAATACCGCTGTTATGCCGCTACAGCCCTTATCGTTGGGGTTTGCCTTTGCGTACAGGTATTCCTTATATCTTTTGTGCATTGTCATAAAGAATATTACGCACAAGCCTGCGCCGGCATAAATACCCGTCCATTTGCAGGCAGTCCCCAGACCGAAGCATATGCCGCTGAATAAAAGCGGAAGGAGTGTTTTTGAGAGCTTGTGTTCGTAAAAGCTCATACTGTAATAGGAGTACATAAAATAATACATTGCTATCACAAAAAATGTTATATACACATCAATAGTGGCAATTCTTGTCTGCGCAAAGTGCATAAAATCAAAGGCAAAGGCGGTTGTTACAACAACCGAAAGCCATGTTTTTTTAAACAGCTTTTTTGAGAACAGATATATGAACGGAAGCATTAATATTCCGAAAACCGTTCCCGCTATTCTCCACCCGAAGGGATTCATACCGAAAAGCCGTATGCCGAGGGAAATGAATATTTTCCCCAGAGGAGGGTGCGTCCATTCGTACACATCAAGCCCATGTATAAATTCATATGCGGTTCTTGCGTGATATATTTCATCAAAATATGTGCTGTTAAGATAGGTTTCACGTTGAGGTACAAGAGTATTTTCGTCAAATAATTCTTCAGCTGATGAAAATTGGGGAGTTAGCATATTCAAATCGGTGTCAAAAAAGGATAGCTCTCCTATATAAGTATCCTTTTGAGCGGTGATTACAATATGCTTTGCGCATATTCCCTCAAGAGGCTCAAGGTGCCAAGCAAAAACCTCGCAGTCTGTTAAGACCTTTGTTTCGGTCAAATTATAGTTGCCGTCAAAAAAGCTGACTGTCAGTTGATTATTTTTGTCAACAGGCACGCTTTGGGGATAAAGCCGCATTTCTCCCATGCTATATTCGCCGGCAAAGGATATATCAAGCTGCTCTCCCTGCTTTAGGAGATAACCGCTTTCGGGAGCTTTGGTATCACCGAGATTAAAAAGTGCCACAGCGGAATACACAAGCGTAATAATTAAAATCGCCAAAAGGTCATAGCGGTTACAACGGCTGTCAGCTGCTGTATTTTCCTTTTTATAAGCGGTTATTTTCGGCAGAAAAAGAACGGAAGCTCTTGTGCTTGTAAGCATAAAGCATACATATATCAGCAAAAGAATATTAAGAGCAGATGCAATATTTATATAAATGCTGTGATAATAAGCCGAGGGATTTTTTTCGTATACAAAATATACCCACGCAACATTTAATATCTGCGATATTGTAAGAAGAATATAGGTTATAAAGCTTTTCCTTTTGCCGTCAACGCAAAACGCAAAAAGCATTAAGGCAATGGCGCAAAAGGCATATCTCTCATGCATTTTAATCGTTAGCATATATGTTGCAAAGCCTAAAAAGGCGGCTGTTGTAAAATGTCTTGAGCTTTTTTCGCCCTTGAAATATACAAAGCCTGCCCCTATACAAATCAGCGGAATAAAGGCATAGCCGATTATTTTTGTGACGGAATTAAGCTCTTGCCAATTCATACCCAAAAGTCCCCACAGATTAAAGGCATTAACCGTTGCATAGGAATAGGAATCCAAGGTATCAATATATTGCAGCAGGGTGTTTTTTATTCCGAAGGGCAGTATGAGTATAACTGCGGCGGCAAAAGCGGAAAGAACCCCGGCAAGAACGGTTATAACACTGCGCTTTTTGTCTGCGCCGTTTTGTATATACTCCCATGCGGAAAAGAGAAATACGGGGGTAAATATGAGTGCCTGAGGCTTGAAAATAACCGAAACCGCAAAGGCAATAAAGGCAAATATGATTTTACCGCCGTTAATAAGCAACAGAGCACCGACAAGGGGAAGAAGATAAACCGAATCCACCTGCCCCCATACGGCGGAATCCACTATTACCGCAGGATTGAAAAGATAGAATATCGAAATAAGACCTGCTTTTTCACAGGTGAGATTATTTTTTGCGATACGGAAAATGAGCATACCCATAATAATATCGCACAGCATTGCAGGCATTTTTATTATGACGCTTTCCTGTCCGGCGGTATAGGAATAAAGGCTTTTTATAAAGCCGACAAATCGGAGAATATACATATATCCCGGCGGATAATCGGTAAAGGCATCGCTTGCATAAAAGGAAGAAAAGCCGTCACGATAAAGCATATCCGCCCAGGCAGAAAAGCAGCTCATATCGGTGGAATGACCGGGGCATATATAGGCAAGAATAATTCGTAACAATAAGGCCGCCGCCGCACATATGGGCAGCAGCTTCGGGCTTGTTTTAATGTAGCTGTTTTTTACTGCATAGTTCAGTAAAAAAACACAGCCTATTGTATATAAGGCGGTAAAAACCGTTACTATAAGCATAATTATCTCCGTTCCTATGTTCTTAGAATTTTACCCCTTGCCCACCATACTGCGAACAAGGGGTAAGTGTTTTACAAAATCAATCATCACGTCGTCTGTTCAGTATAAGAAGCAGTCTTAAAAGCTGAAGAGCGGTTGCCGCAACTGCCGCAACATATGTCATTGCCGCCGCCTTAAGCACCTTTTTTGCAGGCTTAATTTCGTCCTCATACAAAAGCATAGAGCTGTCAAGAATTTTTATTGCCCTTGAGCTTGCGTTAAGCTCCACAGGCAGTGTAACAAGCTGAAAGACAAGGGCAAGGGAGAACAGAATAACTCCCGCATATGCCAGATTAAGAAAATTCAGCAAAAGACCGATAACAAACAGCGGCATTGCAAGCTGAGAGCCGATATTTACAACGGGAACTATTGCATTTCTGACCTTTATCGGAACATAGCCTGTTGCGTGCTGAACAGCGTGTCCTGCCTCATGGGCGGCAACGCCCACAGCCGCAACGGAGGTATCGTTATAGGTTGAGTCGGACAGTCTTATAACATTGCTCCGGGGGTCAAAATGGTCGGTTAACTCGCCCGACACTCGTTCAATGCGGATATGCTGAAGTCCGTTCATATCAAGAACTCGCCTTGCCGCCTCTGCTCCCGTAATTCCTCTTGCGGTTTTCATTTTCTGATATTTTGCAAAGGTGGATTTTACACCAAAGGATGCAAAAAGCGACAACAGCATTGCAATTATAACAAGACTGTATGTGGAATCCCAATAAATCATCTCTATTCCTTCTTTCTAATTTTGATTATTCATCAGCCGTTATTTGAAAAATGTTCCGTTTTCTATTTTGTGTCCCAGCAGATAGTCGTCCACATCCATTTTCTTGCCGCCGGGGAATTGTATTCTTTTAAGCCATATTCCGCCACTGCCGCAGGCAACCAAAAGACCTTTTCCCTTTTCGTGCCGTAAGACCTCTCCCGGCTTGCCGCAGGCGTCCTCACATTTATATGCTTCAATGATTTTTACAGGCTCATTGTTATATTCCGAAAAGGCATAAGGCCATGAATTCATGCCGCAAATCAGCTTTGAAATTGTTTTCATATCCTTAGTCCAATCTATTCTTGCCATTTCCTTTGTAAGCATGGGAGCGTAGGTATGCTCTGCGTGGTTCTGGGGAACGGGGGTTATGCTTTCTATGTTCTTAACGGTACGGCATAGCACCTCTGCACCGAGTGTGGCAATTCTGTCAAAAAGCTGCTCCGAGGTTTCGTACTCGCCTATGGGGATTTTTTCGCACAACAGCATATCTCCCGTATCAAGTCCCTCGTCCATTTTCATTGTTGTGACTCCGGAATATTCATCTCCGTTTATAACAGCCCATTGCACAGGTGCGGCACCTCTGTATTTCGGAAGAAGTGATGCGTGCATATTGATACAGCCGTATTTCGGATAATCCAAAATATATGAGGGCAACAGCTTTCCGTATGCCACAACAGCAATCAGCTCCGGCTTGTATTCCTCCAAAACACTTATAAGCTCGCCGTTTTTCAGTTTTTCGGGCTGATATACCGGAATGTTGTTTTCTAATGCAGTTATTTTAACCTCAGGGGGAACTAACTTGTAGCCTCTGCCCTTGGGCTTATCGGGCTGAGTTACAACGCAAACGGGCTTCATTCCGTCGGCAATCAGCGCCTTAAGAGCCTCTGCGGCAATGTCGGGAGTGCCCATAAACATAATCCTCATGCTTTAGTCCTCCAAAAATCTTATTACTCTGTCTAAAAACAGCTTGCCGTCAAGATGCTCAACCTCATGGCAAAAGGCTCTTGCCAAAAGCTCTTTTCCGCTTATTTCAAAAAAATTGCCGTTTCTGTCCTGGGCTCTTACCGTTACCTCGTTGGGTCTTTCCACCTCGCCGAATACTCCCGGAACGCTTAAACACCCTTCAGAGCCTGTCTGACTTCCGCTTTGTGAGATTATTTCGGGATTGATTAACTCGATTTTTCCCTCACCCACATCTATGACAACGGCTCTTTTTAATATTCCGACCTGTGGTGCGGCAAGACCTACACCATCACGACTTTTCATAGTATCGTACATATCGTCAAGCAATATCCACAATCTTTTGTCAAATACCTTGACGGGCTTACATACCTTATTTAGTATTTCATCGTCTTTTCCGCGAATCTCTCTTATTGCCATATTCTCTTTCCTTTCATAAACAAATTAACCGTATAAACATATTCTATAGTATATTATTCGGGTTTTTGTCAATTACTATTGTTATTTTATTATAATTTTTATTTTTTTCACATTCCTCGGCGGCGGCGGACAAGGCTCTTGTCAGCCAATCGGAGTTTTCGCATTTTATAATCAATCTCCAGCGGTATTTATTTTTTATCTTGGTTATTGCCGCAGGAACGGGGCCTAAAAGCTGTATTCTCTGCCTTGAATTTTTTATGGGCAGAACCGAACGGGCAAAGCTTCGTGCGCATTGCGCCACCGTTGTCTCGTTGACTCCGGTAAACAGCACCGAAATCATCTCGCAGAAGGGCGGATACCACATAACCCTACGCATTGCGATTTCGTTTTCGTAGAATTTTGCGTAATTATGCTCCTTTGCAAACACAACGGCATTATGCTCGGGAGAATAGGTCTGAATAATCGCCCTGCCGGTTTTGTCCGCTCTGCCGGCACGTCCGGCAACCTGTTCAAGCAGGTCAAAGCTCCTTTCTCCGGAACGGAAATCGTCAATATTGAGCATTGTGTCGGCAGATACAACGCCCACAAGGGTAACATTGGGGAAATCAAGCCCCTTTGCAACCATCTGAGTTCCTATGAGTATATCAATTTTCTTTTCGGCAAATTCCCCCAAAAGCCTTTCGTGTGAATTTTGCTTTGAGGTTGTGTCAACGTCCATTCTTATGGTGCTTGCGTTGGGGAATATGTTCTTTATTTCCTCCTCAACCCTTTGTGTTCCGCCGCCGAAATACCTGATATATTTGCTGCTGCATTTCGGGCATTGGGCATAATTTCTTATAGTGTATCCGCAGTAATGACATTTTAATGTATCGTTGAATTTATGATATGTCAGTGAAATATTGCAGTTGGGGCAGGACGCCACAAAGCCGCAGCTTCGGCAGGATACAAAGGTCGAAAAGCCTCTGCGGTTCAAAAAAAGAATTGACTGCTCCCGATTTTCAAGATTTCTTGAAAGCTCGTCAAGCAGACGCTTTGAAAAAATCGATTTGTTTCCCCCGGCAAGCTCTGAGCGCATATCGACTATGCTGACCTCCGGAATGGGATTTTTATTTACTCTTGCCTTAAGCTCAAGCAGATTAATCTGTTTGTTTTTCGCCTTAAAATATGTTCTTATATCGGGAGTTGCGGAGGCATAAATCAATGTACAGCCGCTTTGCGCCGCTCTGAAGGCGGCAACCTCCTTTGTGTCGTATCTGGGGGAGGTTTCGGATTTATAGGATGCCTCATGCTCCTCGTCGATTATTATAATTCCGATATTGTCAAATGGAGCAAAGACCGCCGAGCGTGCGCCGATAACAATATCGGCAGTGCCGTCACGCATCTTTTTCCACTCGTCATACCGTTCGCCCATTGAAAGACCGCTGTGATAAACCGCAACTCTTTCGCCGAATCGGGCAATAAACCTTTCCATCATCTGGGGTGTCAGGGATATTTCGGGAACAAGCATTATCGCTTGCTTTCCTGCGTCAACAACGGCGGAAATCGCATTCATAAAAACCTCGGTTTTTCCGCTGCCGGTAACACCGTGGAGAAGTATTTCGTCAAATTTGCCCTCACAAAGAGAGGTGCGTATTTTTTTACAGGCACTTTCCTGCTCCATGGTTAAAACGGGCGGCATTGTGCGCTTTATTTCGCCTGCCCTGCGGTGACTTCTTGACACAACCACGTTTTCAAATTCAAGCAGACCTCTCTTTTTTAACGCAAGTATTGTGTTGTAGCCGCATTGAGAAACCATTTCCAAATCGGAGGCGGATATAATATCAACTCTTGATAAAACCTCCAGCACCTTTGCTTGGGCATACGCTCTTTTTGCCGTAAGCTCCTCAATGCAACGGGGAATTTCCTCGGGAGGAACAAGAGGCTTTACTATTCTTACGGTTTTATCCGAAACGCTTCTGACATCTCTGTATTCCCTTATCAAAGCACCCTTGTCATACAGTCTTTTTACGGCAGGACGGATATTTTCGTCATCAAAATACTGCATAAGACTGTTAATCTCACAGGCGCCCTTGTTGTTCTTAACCGCCTCGACTATTTTTTGCTCCTTTGGGGTAAGCGCTGCGCCGTCATTTCCCAAAAGAACCCATTCCTCGTTTTTGACGGTTGTTCCGGCAGGTACGATTGCTTTGATAATATCAATATATGTGCATAAATATTTTTCCCTCATCCACTCGATTAGCTCTGTGGTTTTTTCGTTGAATACCGGTGTTTCCTCTGCGGACGCTATTGCCTTGAGATTTTTTGCCGGCGACCCATGTGTAAGACCTACAACATATCCCTCAAGCTGCTTATTTCCTCTCCCGAAGGGAACAAGCACTCTCGTTCCCACCGAAACCTTAGAGCCGCAGTCCTCGGGGATAAGATAATCAAACCGTCTGTCTGTCTGCTTTGAGGGTGAGTTTACAATTACCTGTGCAATCAAATCCAATTATCACTCCCTTGCCGATTTTTCGCCGTTATTTTTCAACAACTACTCCGTTTTCGTCAACAATCAAATCGCCGTTTGCGGCCGCTACAAAATCGTCATAGTTGTTTTGATTTTCCTTTTCCTTTTTGGTGTTATGCCTGATATAGGCCACCTTGCCTGCGGCTATTTCCGCAACGGCAATTGATACCGGCTTGTGAACGTCACAGGGAACAAGACCGTCGCCGTCCTCGCCTATCATTCTTGCTCTTTTTGCGGCCATTGTCACAAGAGTATATCTGCTGTCCGCACAGCTTGACAATGCGTTAATTCCGGGTTTAATCATCATAATAAATCGTCTCCTAACATAGTTTTTTTAGGTAATTGCAAACCTGTCGTTTTACAATCACCTATAGTTTTTTTCAAATCAGCCTTTCCGAGGCATCTATAAGCCCTCGGATAAATTCCATCTGTTTTTTTCTGTCATCAATAATCTGCCTTACCTCGTTTACACTTTCCTCCAGCTTATCGTTGATAACTATATAATTATAAACGGAGGCCTTTAACAGCTCACCGTTTGCAATAGCAATTCGTTTGGCAATTTCGCTTTTTTCCTCTCTGCCCCTGTTGACAAGCCTTGAATACAGCTCCTCCATTGACGGCGGCACAACGAATATCATAACCGCCTCGGGCATCTGAGCCTTAACCTTAAGCGCCCCCTGAACCTCGATTTCGAGAATTACGTTGATGCCTGCGGCAAGCTTTGCTTCAACCACGTCCTTTGGGGTGCCGTAGTAATTGTCGCCGTACTGCGCCCATTCAAGCATCATACCGTTGTCAATTCTTTTTTTAAAGCCGTCAACGGTATCGTAAAAGTATGTAACTCCGTCAACCTCATCGTTTCTTTTGTTTCTTGTGGTAACGGAAACCGACAGAAATATATCGTCATACTTTAAAAGCTCATTGCATATTGTACCCTTACCGGTGCCGCTTGGACCGGAAACTATAAACAAATTACCTTTGCTCATCGTTAGCCTCCTCTGTTTCACCGAGTCTGTTGGCAACCGTTTCCGGCTGTAGGGAGGAGAGAACAACGTGACCGCTGTCCATAATAATAACCGCCCTTGTACGTCTGCCGTAGGTTGCGTTAATCAGCATTCTCTTGTCCTCCGCTTCTCTGACAACCCTCTTAATCGGCGCCGATTCCGGGCTGACAATGGATATCAGCCTGTCGGCGCTTATCATATTTCCGAATCCTATATTTACAAGCCTCATAAACTACTCCCAATACTGTATTTTTTCCCCTTCGGGTGATTTTACTCAATATTTTGTATCTGCTCTCTGAGCTTTTCAATCTCACCCTTTAATTCAACAACAAGCCTTGCAATTTCAATATCATTGCACTTTGAGCCTGTGGTGTTAACCTCGCGGTTTATTTCCTGGATAAGGAAGTCCAGCTTTCTGCCGGCAGGCTCGTTTTTCGATATTATATTGTAAAACTCCTTGAAATGACTCTCCAGACGGACAATTTCCTCGTTTACCGCAACCTTGTCCGCAAAAATTGCCACCTCGGTAAGAACTCTTGCCTCGTCAACAGCTCTGTCCTCCAAAACCTCTTTTATCTTTGCATACAGCCTGTCGCTGTATTCCTTTACCGTTTCGGGGGATCTTTTGTCGATTTTTTCGCAAAGGGTTTTCATATATTCAACTCTTTGGCACAAATCCTTTTCGATTCTTTCACCCTCACGCTCACGCATTGAAAGAAACTGCTCCATCATCGGCTGCATTACGGTAAGAACCGCACTCCACAGCTCCTCCTCGTCCTCCTCCGGTCTTTCCGCTCTGAAAATGTCTGAATAGCGCGCAACGTGGGAAACCGTTATATCGTCCTTTAAGCCGAAGGTGTCACGCAAGGTGCAAAGCGCATCAATATAGCTTTTTGCAAGACCGGTATTCAGCTTTATTTCTCTGTCTGTCTCATCATAGCTTTCAACCGCCACATATACGTCAACCTTTCCCCTTGATATAAACCCCGATACATAGGTTCTTACTCTGTCCTCCATAAAGCCGTAATATCTCGGCACCTTTACGGTGTAGTCGGAGTATCTGTGATTGACGGATTTTATCTCACAGGTTATTTTTTTTCCATTTATTACGGCCTCGTTTCTGCCGTATCCCGTCATACTTTTTAACACTGTCTCACCCACTTTTTTGTTATTCTGTCAATTATATCACACTTTTATTAAAATGAACATACCTTTTTTAAAATTTTAATAAAAAATTTACTATTTTACATTTTTAAGCTCCGCAGGCAGGGTGAAAAGCGACTGACTTTCCACTTCCGACAGTACGGGGAAGGGATATGTGCTGCGTGATGAGCTTATCCAGACGTTTTCTCCCTCGCTTTCGCCCAGCCAGCCCAAAAGACCGCCCTTTTCCGCAGGAGTGATGAAAAAGTCATTATTTTCAAGAGCTTTCAGCGGTACGGGGATTCCCGTTTCCGCATTTTCGCCTTTTGCACCGTTTATATAAAGGCTGTCGGCATAATAATTGTTGTCCACATAGCCGCCTGCGGTAAAGGCGCATATCTCTCCGACACTGCCGTTTGTAACGATATATGGATTTATTGCCGCCGTACCCGATATGCTTCCGTCGGAATTATATGCGCATATTCCGCCGGCATAAATCTGTGCATTTTCCGCCTGCGGATTGCCTCTTTGATTGATTGTGTTAAGAGAATAAACATTCTGTATGCTGAAGCCTTCGCCGTAGCCGCAAATTCCACCGGCATAGCTTATATCCGCCCGAACCGATTCATTGCATTGGGTGAAGCTGTTCATTACAAGTCCGCCGCTCATCATTCCGCAAATTCCTCCGACATATGCGTAGGAGGGTATTGAGGTTACGGGAACGGAGGAAATACCTCCGAGGGACGAGCATTTGTAAATCTCGCCGCCGTTCATCATTCCGACAATCCCTCCGCAGTAGGAGGTGTCTTGCGCAGAGGAAATGCTGTTGCCCCCAAAGCAGTTATAAATCATTCCCGAATAATTTATACCGCATATACCGCCCAGGATTGCGTTTGCGGATTTTTTTCGGGACTGCGCCGACAGCCTTGCGTTATAGCTGCACCCATGTATAAAGCCCTCGTTCTGCGCCGTTATGCCGCCGGCGGTTGCCGATACGGCATTAATCGCAATATTCGCACTGCTTTGAGAGGAATAAATGTTTGTATAATTCATAGCGCAAATTCCTCCGGCAAGGGTTTCCCTGTCATACTGATATGCCCGTAAGGACCCCGATACCCGACAGGAGCTTATTGTTCCGTAATTGACACCGGCAACCGCCCCCACATAGCTGTGACCCTCTACGGACACGTCGGCAAGTATGAGATTTCTGACCGTCCCTCCGTACAGCGTGCCGAATAAGCCGTATTGGAGAATGTTTTCGTCGTAATCAACCTTCAGCTTGGATATGGTATGCCCTCTGCCGTCAAGGGTTCCTCTGAAGCCGTTTTCGTAGTCCCCGTCACCCTTTGTAAGACCGATAGGTGTCCAGCTGCTGCCGGGAGTGAGGGTTATATCGTTTTTAAGGTAATAGTGTGCGTTAAGATTATTCTTTATATTGGCAAGCTCTGCTTCGCTGCTTATTCCCAAAGGCGCATAAACCGTTATGCCGAGCTGCAAAACAGGCTCTTGCGTGTTTTTCATACAGGGCAGCAAAAAGCTCTTTTTAAAGCCCCATAAATCCCGAAAATTCCATTTCAGCTCCTTTTCGTAAAACTGCTGCGAAAGCATGGTATCCCATGAAATTTCCTCGCCGTCCTGACCGTCTTTATCTCTGTAAATATTATCTCCCGAAAGCATTCCGTCATAGACATAGTTGTTCTCGCATCTGCCCTGCTCTCTGTTGGTTGTGATTCTTCCGCTGTTTTTTGTAAGAGTGTCTGTGACCTCAATGCTTGCTCCCACGCAGCCGCTGATTAAGCCGCCGGTGTTTATTCCGGCAACGGAGGAGGAATACATATCCGCATAAACCGAGGTTACGGCTGAAATGCAGTCGGTGATACTTCCTGAGCTTGAGCCGGCAATTCCACCCGAATATGCGGCTGAGGTTACGGTATAAAGAGCCGAAACGCAGTTTTTTATAACTCCGTTGTTTCTTCCCACAATACCGCCGGCAAGATTTTCCGAGGCTTCACAAAAGCCTGCCGTATGACAGCTCTCAATGGTGCCGCCACGGGATTCGCCTGCGATTACGCCCACATAGGCAGTACCCTTTACATCTGCGTGAAGGTTAAGCGATTTAACCGTTCCGCCGTACAGCACCGCAAACATACCGACATAATTGCCGCCGTTTATTTTTAAGCCCGTAATACTGTGTCCGCCGCCGTCAAACACACCCGAAAACATCTCGCTTTGCTCAAGGCTTGACCCGATTGGCTCCCATCTGTCGTTATATTCGATATCATTGCAGAGAAGAAAGCATTTATCCGCATAATTCCGCACATAGTCAAGCTGATATTTTGTATATATTCTGTACGGATTTGCCCTGCTGCCGTCCCCTATCGTAAAGGGCAGAGGAGTGACGTTTTTCAGCGGATATACCCGGCTTACCGCACCGTTTTCGTCTACAGCGGTGAGAAATATGTTGTAGCTTTGCTGCTGCTCGGCAGGAATGGTTATCTTTATTTCGGTATCTGCCGCTGAAACGGAGGTCAGAAAGTCGGACACCTTATCCCTCTCGGGGAGATATGCGCTGCTTGTCTTGTCCGAAAGCATAACCCTTGAATAGATGCGGCAGGGCTTGTTTGTTTTTATTAATATACCGATTGACGTGCTGTTTCCCGTTTCGGTTATTTTCGGATAACCCGGAAGAAAGCCTATGTATGAATTTGAAAAATTGTCCTTGCTGCCGTAATCGGCTATCAGCTTAAGAGCCTGCTTTGTGGGGATAAGCTCATCAGGCTGCAAAAGTCCCTTTTCGGTTTTCGGATAAGCTCCGTTGGCTATGGCATATTTTATATAGTCCGCCGCATAGTCGGGGCATATAAAGCTCATAATATTCTTTTCGGTATTGTCGCCGAAGTAGGGATTGACCTTGTACGCTCGTGATACAAAGGCAACAGCCTCCTGCACCGTAAGCAGCCCGTAGGGAGTAAAGCCGCCGTCGGGATTTCCCAGAGCAACCCCTCTGCGCTCGGCATTGGCAATATAGACATAGTCCCAATCGGCATCATATATATCGTAAAAGGAGCATATATACAAATCCTTTGTATAGCCCATGCTTTTCATAAGAACCGAAACAAACTCGCTTCTTGTTATGTATTCCTCCCCGACGGCTTTTCCTTCCTCCGAAAGCACCTCCGCATAATAATCCTCAACAGAGCCGTCACTGCCGGCAAGGACAGGAGCCGTATACAGTAAGATTATTGCCGATATTACGGCACAGATAAATCTTTTCAATAAAACACCCCCTTTGACTTACGTATATCTAACCATATTAATAATAACATATTTTTTTGAAAAATAAAAGATTTTTTAAATATTTTCATAAAAACTTGATATATTATTAATATTTTTAGTATCGTATAAAACAGACGCTTGTTTTGCTGTCAAACTATTGGCTTTTTTCACTTTGCAAATAAGAAAATTCATCGGGATATTTTATCCCCTTCCAATCTATGTTCTTAGCTCTGTATGTAAGCTCCTTGTAAGCAGCGTCATCGGTTTTCCTGCGGTATGCCTCTATTACACGAAGGTAATCGGTTACATTATTTCTTATGTCTTCTTTCAAAACCGTATTAGGAACATATTTTCCGTCAACCGCGTCAACAACAAAGCCCATACAGGCTTTAACTCCGCCGGCAATTTTTTCGGTATATAAACGGGGTTTGGACGAATTATACTTTCCAATCATATTTGCTGCAAGATTTTTGCATAGCACTGACGGTAAAATATCCAATTTCATATGCGTTGTTCCGTCATCGGAAAATTCAAAATCATCAGGACTTAATTTGTGAGACAGACATTTGTTATAAAAATCGGCTGCGGATATGTTTTGTGTTGCTTCCGCAGTGTCCGAGTCTGAGGGGTGAGATTTTGTTTTTATTCCCGTAAGGTGCATAAAATTCCGACTGTAAAATGAAAACTCAAAGCATATTATGTTTTTATGTTTATCCGCACAGACGAAAAGCAAGGTTCTGTCCAAAAGCTCCTCCTTGTATTTTTTTGCACATTCGGTGATTATTCTGACAGCTTGTTCCTTTGTGTATTTTGCCATAGCTTAAATTTCCTTTGATAAATAAAATAATAAGAGGGAAACTGAAATGCCGCAGCACTCCGCGTTTCCCTCTTGAATGACCGATTTTTCTGTTGTCCGCCAACGCCCAGCTCCGTCCGATAAAATATCGTTCTGCTGTATACATTTCGGAATTTTCTGTCGTCCGCCGACGCTCCGACCCGAGGTTCGGCATACATTTCGGATTTTAGGTGCCGGTCACACCGATGGGATGACGCCCATCTGCCATTACACTTATAATTATAAACCAAGAATCCCGATTTGTCAACAGTTTATTTAATAAACTTCAAATCAAAAATCTTGTTTATATATTATATTATATGCAAAAGGAATAATCAAAATATATTTTTTTGAAAAATAATAATGAATGGATAATACTTTAACAAACTTTAGTCCGAAATATTGAATTATCGGAAATTTTATGCTATAATACAACAGATGAAATATGCGCAGGGGAATAAAATTACATGGCAGGATGGCGAAACGTATGAAAATAACCGAGTTAATTAAGGAAAGAACAGTATATTTTGACGGCGGAACGGGGACGGTTTTGCAGGAGCGAGGCCTAAAGCCGGGGGAAATGTGCGAATTATGGAACATAACAAAGCCGGAGGAAATCGTAAAAATACATAGGGAATATTTAAGAGCGGGAGCGGATATTATCAAAACCAACACCTTTGGCGCAAATCCGCTGAAATTCCCGAAGGAGAGCGAATATTCCTATGACAGGCTGACGGAGGCGGCAATAAACAATGCAAAAGCGGCAATTGCGGCGGAAAAATGTGCGGACAGGAAATACATAGCCTTTGATATCGGCCCTCTGGGAAGATTATTGCAGCCCTTGGGCGATTTGCCCTTTGAGGAGGCTGTTTCGATTTTTGCGGCGCAGGTTCAGGCGGCGGAACGCGTGGGTGTTGACCTTATTCTTATCGAAACAATGAACGACAGCTATGAAACAAAGGCGGCGGTTCTTGCCGCAAAGGAAAACAGCAGTCTGCCCGTTTTTGTTACCAATGCGTACGACAAGACCGAAAAGCTTATGACGGGAGCGGACGCAAAGGCAATGATAGCAATGCTTGAGGGGCTTGGGGTTGACGCTGTTGGGCTTAATTGCAGCGTGGGACCCGATATGATGCGCAATATCGTAAAAACATATATCGAATATTCCTCACTGCCCGTAATAGTAAATCCCAACGCAGGACTTCCCACGATTGAGAACGGAAAAACGGTATACAGCTTTACAAAGGAACATTTTTGTGACATAATGTGTGAAATCGTAAGGGACGGCGCAAGAATTGTGGGGGGCTGCTGCGGTACAACACCGGAATATATTGCCCTGCTCAGGGAAATGACTTGGGACATAAAGCCGATGCCTGTCACAAAAAAGTCACACACCCTTGTTTCCTCCTATACTCACAGCGTTGAAATCGGACAAAAGCCTGTTCTTATAGGAGAAAGAATAAATCCTACGGGAAAAAAGCGTTTTAAGCAGGCACTTTGTGAAAGGGATTTTGATTATATATTAAATGAGGCTGTTGAACAGCAGGAGCGTGGGGTTGACATTCTTGACGTAAATGTCGGTCTGCCCGAGATAGACGAGGTTAAAATGCTTCGTGAAAGCGTTATGCGAATACAGGAAATATCGGATTTGCCCTTACAGCTTGACACCTCCGACCCCGCAGCAATGGAGGCGGCTATGCGCATATACAACGGCAAGCCTCTTGTGAACTCGGTAAACGGCAAGGAGGAAAGTATGAAAGCAATATTCCCCCTTGTTAAAAAATACGGCGGTGCGGTGATTGCCCTGACTCTTGATGAAAAGGGAATCCCCGACAATGCGCAGGGCAGGGTGGAGATTGCCGAAAGGATTTTAAAAACCGCAGAGGAATACGGAATTGACAAAAAGGATATTATAGTAGACCCTCTTGCCCTTACAATAAGCTCGGACAGCCGTTCGGCGAGGGTTACTCTCGAAAGCCTTAAGCGGATAAGAGAGGAATTGGGACTTAAAACAAGCCTTGGAGTGTCAAACATATCCTTCGGACTTCCAAAGCGTGATTATATAAATGCGGCATTTTACGCAATGGCACTTGAAAACGGACTGTCGGCGGCTATAATGAACCCGTATTCCAATGAAATGATGAAAATTTATCACAGCTTTCTTGCCCTATCGGGTATGGACGAGCAATGTGAAAAATACATTGAATTTGCATCGGGCATTGAGGAGAGCAGTGTGGCTGTCAAAAAAACCGAGAACAAGTCTGCAACAGAGGCAGTAAGCGCTCTGCAAGGCTCTGTTATCAAGGGATTAAAGGAGCAGGCGGCAAAAATTACCGCAGAGCTTTTGACAGAGCGTTTGCCGTCAGATTTGATTGATAATGAAATAATCCCCGCTCTTGATATTGTGGGAAAGGGATATGAGGAAAAGAAGGTATTCCTGCCACAGCTTTTAATGAGCGCAGAGGCGGCAAAGGCTTCTTTTGAGGAAATAAAAAAGGTAATTGCACAATCGGATAACCGACAGGAGAAAAAATGCACCTTTGTAATTGCAACCGTAAAGGGCGATATTCACGATATAGGGAAAAATATCGTTAAGGTAATGCTTGAAAATTACGGCTTTAACGTAATCGACTTGGGTAAGGACGTGGAGCCGGAGCTGATTGCCGATACGGTGGTTAGAGAAAATGCTCCCCTTGCAGGCCTTAGCGCACTTATGACAACCACCGTTCCGTCAATGGAGGAAACAGTAAGGCTTTTAAGAAAAAAAGCGCCTTGGTGCAGGATTGTTGTGGGCGGAGCGGTGCTTACGGAGGAGTATGCGGCTATGATAGGCGCAGACAAGTATGCCGCTGACGCAATGGAAACCGTTCGCTATGCCGATATGATAAATTCAGAAAAATTGTAGAAAAATCTGCTGTCTGTCGGGAAAAATATTTATCTAAATTCACAAAACCGCAAAATTGTTATTGACAAAATCAAGCGGCGGTGATATGATGAAATAAATTAATATTCAAACCGTTGAAGTGAAGATAAAAACAGTGATGCCCCCACAGAGAGTCCGCGGTGCTGAGAGTCGGATGGAAAACAAGCTGTTAAATGGATCACGGAGGGCGCAGTCAAAGGCGGAAAATGCGTTTTTTGCCGAGTATTCTGCGACGTGAGGACATACGTCAGTTGTCGGGAATATGTTAGTATTCTTCAAAGTGTGCAGGCTGTTCTGCAAAGCAAGGTGGTACCGCGGATAAGATTATATATTCGTCCTTGGCAAAGTAATTTGCCGAGGATTTTTTTATTGAAAAAAAGGAGCTGATTGTTATGATATATCCCGATATTGAGAAAATAAGGAAATATGCCGATGACGGATATAAAACCGTACCGGTTTGCACGGAAATACTGTCCGACATCAAAACACCGGTTGAGGTAATGAAAATTCTTATGAACGTTTCAAAGCACTGCTATATGCTTGAAAGCGTTGAGAATAATGAGCGTTGGGGAAGGTACACCTTTTTGGGCTATTCGCCCCAAAACGAGATTACCTGTGTTAACGGTGAGATGAAAATTGACGGTGTAAGCATTCAAACCGACAACCCGGGCGAATATATCCGTCAGCTTTTGAAAAATCACAAAAGTCCCGTTATAGAGGGACTTCCCTCCTTTACGGGTGGTCTTGTGGGATATTTTTCCTATGACTATTTAAAATACTCCGAGCCGTCCCTAAGGCTTGACGCACAGGACTCGGAGGGCTTTAAGGACGTTGACCTTATGCTTTTTGACAAGGTTATCGCCTTTGACAATCTGAGAAACAAAATAATACTTATAGTAAATATTGCTCTTGACAGCCTTGAGTCGGAGTATAACCGTGCAAGGCTGGAGCTTAAGCAAATGGCGGAGCTTATAAGAGAGGGAAAGCCCAAGGAGGAGCTTGGGGGCAGAATGACCTCGGAGCTTAAGCCGCTCTTTTCGGAAAAGGAATACTGCGGTATGGTTGAGAGGGCAAAAAAGCATATTTTTGAGGGGGATATTTTTCAGATTGTTCTTTCCAACCGTCTTGAGGCGGAGTTTGAGGGCAGCCTGTTCAATACCTACAGAATATTAAGAACCTTAAACCCGTCCCCGTATATGTTCTACTTCTCCGGCTCCGATATGGAGGTTGCCGGAGCCTCGCCCGAAACTCTTGTAAAGCTGGAAAAGGGCGTACTGCATACCTTCCCTCTTGCCGGAACCCGTCCCAGAGGAAAAACACCGGCAGAGGATAAGCAGCTTGAGGAGGAGCTTTTGGCAGACCCGAAGGAGCTGGCGGAGCATAATATGCTTGTGGATTTGGGCAGAAACGATATAGGAAAAATAAGCAGGTTCGGCACTGTTGCCGTTGAAAAATACCACGAAATAGAACGCTATTCACACGTTATGCATATAGGCTCAACCGTCAGAGGCGAGATAAAGGAGGACAAGGACTCCCTTGATGCCGTAGATGCGGTTTTGCCGGCAGGAACCCTGTCGGGCGCACCCAAAATAAAGGCTTGTCAGCTTATAAACGACCTTGAAAACAATAAAAGAGGTATCTACGGCGGAGCAATAGGCTATATAGACTTTGCCGGAAATCTGGATACCTGCATTGCAATAAGAATAGCCTATAAGAAAAACAACAAGGTGTTTGTAAGAAGCGGCGCGGGAATTGTTGCCGATTCCGTACCCGAAAAGGAGTACAGGGAGTGTATAAATAAGGCGGCGGCTGTGGTTAAGGCACTGAAGCTTGCGGAGGAGGAACAGCTATGATTTTGCTTATAGATAATTACGACAGCTTTTCATATAACCTGTATCAGCTTATCGGCTCGGTACAGCCCGATATAAGGGTTATACGAAATGACGCTTATTCGGTGGGAGAAATTGAGAAAATGAAGCCGGAGGCGATAATTATTTCCCCCGGCCCCGGCAGACCGGAAAATGCAGGGGTGTGCATTGAGGTAATAAGGGAGCTGGGAGCAAAAATCCCCATTCTGGGCGTTTGCCTGGGACATCAGGCGATTTGCGCCGCCTTCGGAGCGGAGATAACCTATGCAAAGGAGCTTATGCACGGAAAGCAGTCCCAAACAGAGGTTGACACAGGCTGTCCTCTCTTTTACGGCTGTGCGGAAAGAATACCTACGGCAAGGTATCATTCTCTGGCGGCAAAAGAGGAAACAATGCCCGACTGTCTTACCGTTACGGCACGTGCCGATGACGGTGAGATTATGGCGGTAAAGCATAGGGAGTATAATATTTACGGAGTTCAGTTCCACCCCGAGTCAATAATGACACCGGACGGGGGAACAATGATAGAGAATTTTTTGAATATTTCAAAGGGAGGAAAAGAAAATGATTAAGGAAGCAATCAAGAAAATAGTTGACAAGCAGGATCTTACATATGACGAGGCATATGGGGTGATGAACGAAATAATGAGCGGTGAAACCACTCCCACGCAGAATGCGTCATTTCTTGCGGCTCTTTCAACAAAAAGCTCAACGGCGGAAACCATAGACGAAATTTCCGGCTGTGCACAGGCTATGAGAGAACACGCAATAAGGGTTGACACCGGTATGGATACCCTTGAAATCGTGGGAACGGGCGGTGACAAATCCAACAGCTTTAATATTTCAACCACTGCCTCGATAGTGGCGGCGGCTGTTGGGGTTAAGGTGACAAAGCACGGAAACCGTGCCGCCTCCTCCGCCTGCGGTGCTGCCGACTGCCTTGAGGCATTGGGAATAAACATCAATCAGGAACCGGAAAAGTGCGTTGAGCTTTTGGAAAAGGCAGGAATCTGCTTTATGTTTGCACAGAAGTATCATACCTCAATGAAATATGTGGGTGCTATCCGCAGGGAGCTTGGAGTGAGAACGGTATTTAATATTCTGGGACCTCTTACAAATCCTGCACGCCCCGCTTATCAGCTTTTGGGAGTATACAGTGAGGCACTTATAGAGCCGCTTGCTCACGTGCTTATAAGTCTGGGAGTTAAAAAGGGTCTGGTTGTATACGGACAGGACTGCCTTGATGAGATTTCCTTAAGCGCACCCACAACGGTATGCGAGCTTGAGGACGGGGTGACTAAAAGCTATACAATAACCCCGGAGCAGTTCGGCCTTGAGAGATGTGACAGAAATGACCTAAAGGGCGGAACGCCTGAGGAAAACGCAAAAATAACAATCGACATATTAAGCGGCGAAAGGAGCGCAAGGAGAAACGCAGTGCTTTTAAATGCCGGAGCGGCT
>Ga0256406_1000725_pt1 | contig 58053 bp, 46 predicted proteins | sample RumenRJG_03DNA_FD_185986 | JGI IMG/M metagenome (GOLD analysis project Ga0256406, IMG submission 185986) | Bovine rumen microbial communities from Lethbridge, Alberta, Canada - RJG_03 | ecosystem: Host-associated > Mammals > Digestive system > Stomach > Rumen | place: Canada: Alberta | collected...
CAACAGGCCAAGAAAGAGATTGAATTACAAAACGCCTGTCGAGTTTATCAGACAAAAATACGGAGAGAATAAAACAATTTTAAAATTGTTGCGTTATTAATGTGAATCCTGCATGAGTTAACTTTTTATTAAACATAAACAAGACAATGAAACGAATATTGTTATTTGCCTTTGCAATACTGGCAGGCAGCCCGTTGCTGCTGGCGCAGGCACAGAGACATTTCATGACAGATGCCGCATACAGGCAGAAAGTGGAGAAAGTGTTCAACGAGAAGATGAAACAAGTGGGAAAACAGTTCTTCGACACTAAGAACCAGACGGTGTCACTCGAAGAAAAAGAAGCCCTGACATTCCTGTATGCCTACATGGCGACGGCTGACGTTACCGACTATACCACGTCGTTCTACCTGAAGAATGTACGCTCGTCGTTTGCCACGAGAGAGCAGATGGCGTGGGGCAGGAACGTGCCGGAACTGCTGTTCCGACATTTCGTGCTGCCGGTGAGAGTAAACAACGAAAATCTCGACAGTTCGCGATGGGTGTTCTACAACGAACTGAAAGACAGGGTAAGGGGACTGAGCATGAAAGAGGCAATACTCGAAGTTAACCACTGGTGTCACGAAAAGGTAACATATCAGCCTTCGGATGCACGCACGTCATCGCCGCTGGCATCAATACGCTCTGCCTACGGACGATGCGGCGAGGAGTCGACATTCACGGTGGCTGCGCTGCGGTCTGTAGGCATACCGGCACGACAGGTGTATACGCCGCGATGGGCACACACAGACGACAACCACGCATGGGTGGAAGCATGGGCAGACGGCGAATGGTATTTCTTGGGAGCATGCGAACCAGAAGCCGTGCTCAACTTGGGATGGTTTAACGCGCCGGCGTCAAGGGCGATGCTCATGCATACACGCGCCTTCGGCGACTATAACGGACCGGAGGAAGTGGTATTGCGTACTAACAACTTCACGGAGATAAACCTCATAGACAACTACGCAAAGACGGCGCGTATAGACTTCAGGGTGGCTGACGGCAACGGAAATCCAGTGGAAGGCGCAAAGGTGGAGTTTAAGATATACAACTATGCCGAGTTCTACACGGCAGTAACTAAATACACTGACAGCGAGGGCAAGACTTTCCTCACGTCGGGACTGGGCGACCTGCTCGTATGGGCATCGAAAAACAATCGATATGGTTTCGCTAAGGCTTCTTTCGGCAAGGACAGGACAATAGATATAGTACTCGACAGGAGTACCGACGGCGACCTGGCACAGAAGATATTCCCGCTCGACTCGCTCAACATCGTTCCGCCGCCAGAGAACGTCAGACTGCCGGTAGTGTCGGCAGAGCAGGCGGCAAGAAACAAAAAACGCTTCGACTATGAGGATTCTCTGAGAAATGCCTATGTCGCTACGTTCCTCGACAGCGCAAGGGCTGTAAAGATAAACAGACAGGGATGGAAATATCTTGTCAAGGCACGCGGAAACCATGCCGTAATAGCCGATTTCATGGCGCGCCACAGCGACAACTACAAGCGTGTAGACCAACTGCTCGGCTCACTGAGCGACAAAGACCTGCGCGATATGCAGATGGACATACTCGAAGACAACTTCACTGCACGAAGCAGTCAGGTGTGTCCGCGTGTGGAAGACGAAATGATAATACTGCCATACAAGCACATCTTGCAGGACGTATTCAAGCAGAAAGACATTGAAAAGTTCCGCAAAGACCCGTCACTGCTCGTGGCATGGGTGAAGAAAAACATCAGGATAAATCCCGACAGCCGTGCCATGCGCATAGCACAGACACCGGTGGGAGTATGGAATTCGCGCTTTACCGACAGCCGTTCGCGCGATATCTTCTTCGTGTCGCTGGCGAGAAGCATAGACATAGAGGCACGCAAGGACGTCGTAACGGGTAAGGTGCAATATAAGACCGACGGCAGATGGTACGACGTAGACTTCGACGCAAAGAGTCAGACCGTAGCACCGACAGGCACGCTGGTACTACGGTTCACGCCTAACGACATCGTAGAAGACCCGAAATATTACAGTCATTTCACGGTGTCGCGCATCGTCGACGGCTCACTGCAACTGCTCAACTTCGAGGAAGGACAGGTAGACATGGGCGGCGGAACGTCGTGGAGCAATACTTTCCGCAACGGTACGCAGCTCGATGAAGGTACTTACATGCTCGTGTCGGGCATGAGAATGGCTAACGGCTCGGTGCTGACGACAAACCAGATATTCAATATTAACAAGGGTGAGACAACTACGCTCGACCTGCATCTGCGCCAGAGCGACGAAGAAGTGTCGGTCATTGGCTCGTTCGACTCTGAGTCGAAGTTCCAACTGGTAGACCGCAACACGTTTGAACCGACAGGCGACATGCCGGTAAGCATACTATCGCAGACAGGAAGAGGATATTTCGTAGTGGGAGTGATAGGAGTAGGACAGGAGCCTACAAACCATGCGCTGCGCGACATAGCAAAGATGAAGACCCAGCTTGATGCGTGGGGACGCCCGTTTGTGCTGCTCTTCGAGAATGTTGAGGATGCGCGGAAGTTCCATGTCGATGGACTCGACAAAGGACTGCCAGCCAACACAGTGTTCGGAATAGACACCGATGGACAGATAAAGAAGCAGATAGTGGCACAGATGAGGCTGCAGAACGACAAGCAGTTGCCAATGGTTATCATAGCAGACACGTTCAACAGGGTGGTATTCTGCACTCAGGGATACACGATAGGACTGGGCGAGACGATATTAGGAACGGCTAAGAAGTTGTAGACGGCAAACCTTTTCGTCGGTTTCCAACTGCTTGGCAAGTTCGTCTGGACTGCTGAAACAACGCTCGTTGCGGATTTTCTTAATGAAGAAGACACGCAGCGAGTGTTTGTATATGTCGCCGTCGAAGTCGAAAATATGCACTTCAAGGGTCTGCATCTTACCGTCGAAAGTGGGGCGGCTGCCAATGTTCATCATGCCGTTGAGCATCGTGCTGCTGTCATCGAGCGATACAAGAACGGCATAGACACCGCCATCGGGAATAAGTTTGTCAGCATCGGCAGGCACGATGTTGGCAGTAGGAAAGCCGATAGTCCTGCCCTTAGCTTCGCCGTGAACGACCATGCCAGACAGCGAATAAGGTCTGCCCAGACATTCTGCAGCACGCTCTACATCGCCAGCTGAGATGAAACGACGCACCATAGATGAGGAAACACTGCCGTTGCCGTATGAAAAAGAATCGCTGTCGATGACAGAAATGCCAAGTTCCTTGCCGTAAGCAACATACTGCTCGTAACCGTCTTCGCGACGATGACCGAAACGATTGTCGTAGCCAATCATCAGCGTAGCGACAGAAAGCCGTTCAGAAAGAATTGTTTTCATGAAATCGTGAGCCGACAAGTCAGCCATGTCAGCAGTGAACGGCAGCACGACACAACAGTCAATACCAGTCTGCGACAGCAAGTTCAACTTCTCGTCGAGAGTAGACAGCAGCATAGGCTTATAATCGCTGTTCAGCACCTGACGCGGATGTTTGTCGAAAGTGATAATCATAGACATGCAGTTGTTTTCACGCGCAACAGCCTTCAGTCGATCGATAAGATACCGATGACCGCTATGCACTCCATCGAAAAAGCCGACCGTAGCCACAGTCCGCCCCGACAGTTTCGTCGCCTCGTCAAGGAATATAGTCCGCATGCCTATCTTTTCAGTATTTATTTACTGCTTCTATACAGTGTTGTCTTGATGTATTTCTTATTGTTCCCTGTCTCTGGGAAAAACCACCTGCAAACAGTTCCACTTTAAGAATTATATTTTCAAGCATTTCCTTTTTAGCCGTGCAAAGGTACGATTAACTGCCCATATCGCAAAATTTTTTCGCCAATTTGCACGCTTGGGACACTTTCCAATAGGGAGATGCTTCAGGCAATTTACAAGAAGACTTGCGCCATTCCAGATGATAATAATCATGTGCCAAAATCTTTGAAGGATCAGTTTACACACCGTTGGTACACAATAAAAGAGCACATCCATATTGTATTCTATGAACCAAGCAACAAATGGTATCGTAATGTCTATGCCTGGATAAGCATCATTTTGACGCTTATTTTCACCGTCTTCACCATCTATGAGGTTGTCAATGTAAATCGTCTGAAAGCATATAATGAAGATTTGCAAACCAACGCAGCCCAACATCAGATGACCCGTGAGATTGTCCGAGAGCTTCATCCCGACTTGTTCGTTACCATCACCAGCTTCGATGATATGGTTCAGTCTAAAGGGTACAGCTATGCACACGAACATTTTGAAAACAGCAAGCCAATAGAGAAGCCAGGGAAGTGAATCTTCTCTGGCTCTGTCTATCCGTCCATAGCATTTGTCCGACGGATTTAAAAAATTTTGAATGTGTCGGACAAATGGACTTCGTTGCTTATTTTTTATATGTACACGTTCTTCAGGGTTATCCTTTGTCCAGCAATCCTTTTACCTCTTTGTCAAAATCAGAGTCTATGCGTTGTGTGGGATTAAAAAGTTTATATTCTTCCTCCGCTTTCCTGTCTGCCATCTCACGGCTAATCTTTCCTTTATCGGGCAGCAAGGCATATCTTCTAAACGTCAGGAACTCATTGACTGAAGCGGCAAACTGCTCCATGTTGAATGCATTCTCGCGTTCTATGAGATCTTCAATGTAATCAAAGTAGCCTGTTACGGCTCGTTCCAACTGACGGATTTCCTTTTCTGGCAGATAGTTCTTGGCTACCTTTGTATCGCTCAACAATACACGCCCATCAGGAGCATGTTTCCAAGTCTGTAATCCCATATGGTCTTTTGTATGGTCAGCACGAGTATAGATAATTTCTGATGCCGTTTGCCCAGTAATGGCATAGTGGAAACGATTCTGTACCATTTGATAGAACTCGCGGGTAGTGGGTGAATTGCGGTCATAGTCATATGAACACTCGGCATATATATCTGTGATCTGCTGCCAGATGCGTCGTTCGCTGGCACGAATGCTACGAACCCTCTCAAGTAATTCACGGAAATAATCCTTTCCGAACACTGCCGTTCCTTGTTTCAGCCTATCATCATCTAGGACAAATCCCTTGCGAATATATTCATTCAGGATCTTTGTGGCCCAGATACGGAACTTCGTGGCACGGGCAGAAGAAACACGGTAGCCAACGGCAATAATGGCATCGAGAGAATAAAACGCTGCTTCACTTCTTTGTGTCTTGCCTTCGATGGCGCCATGCTGAGTGGTTATTTCCATTTTGGAAACAACCACTTTGGCATCCAATTCTTCCTCTTCAAAAATATTCTTCAGATGTTTGCTTATGGCAGGAACTCCTACGCCAAACAACTGAGCCATCGCTTTCTGTGTAGCCCATATTGTTTCATCTTTAATCACCACCTGTACCTTGCCTTCTTCATCAGGCAGTTGGTATAAAATAAATTGTATTTCGTTGTTCATATTTACAAAGAAAATTTAGCTTGTGCGTATAAAGTCATACCAGGGATGTCATCATATCGAGAAGCTATGATTTGCCTCAAGCCGAACATTCGACGTTCTGCGGTATCTACGAGTTGATCATATGTTGTAACATATATTGTTCCTTGATTCCCGTCTCCAACTTTTATTGGGGATTTCAAATTGTCTGCAATGCTATCACCTACTACATATGCTGTAATCTGGCATTCATTCCCCAAGTTGGAAGCAAGTAAATCTTCCACATAGCCCTGTGCTTGATTTCTTTCTTCGCGTGTAATCTTAAACGCTCCCTTTTTTAATTCTATAAGAAGTAATTTCCTCACTTTTGCCAAATTCAAGTCTGCAGTCATTTCTTCTATGCCCGTTACTCCTATGGTACTACTGGGGAGGCAGATTAAATCTGGACGTTTTTTATAGTTAATATCAACCGTATGCAACTTGTCTTCACCAAAGATTTTACTTACAGCAGTTCTTATTTGACGATTAAAAATGTATTCAGATGACTCATATTCTGGTCCGAAAAGCCACCTAGATTCTGCAATCATTGGATGTAAAACATGTAGTTCGTCAGTCGTTTTTTCTGATGACAATTTCCTAATGGCTGTGATTATTGATAATCGTCGATCTATCTCATTTAATACGACTAAGGCATCTCCTACCGTCCATTTACTCAATAATTCATTTAATCCATTTATGTCATCTGCACTTAGATGAGATAGTTTTTCCAATAAATCATGTCCATTTTTAGACTTTTCAAGATTGATAACTGTTTGTACAACCAAATCTACAGAATCTTGCTTAACTTTTGGATTATTTTTTACAATGCCTGTTATGACATCTTTTACCTCTTCACGAACTAATGGGTTTAAAGTTTTCAAGGATGCTTTTATAGAAGAATCCAGATTCTCTGTGACAATTTCGGCAGATGTACTCGCTGTATCATCGAAGCACTGATTTACAAAACTCTCCACCTTATTAAACATCATTTCGGTCTCATCACAATCTTTAAATCCACTCCAATCCTCCTTGATATAATCAGACAGGTCTTCTGACTTAAAAATAAAGGTGTATCTTTTTGCCAAAGTTGTCCGGCCATCAAGTATCATAGTTTTACCTAAAACCCATGAGGGCTCTCCTACAAGTCGGCCACTTTGACAAAAAGCAATTCCTTGAAAGATGCTCTTCCGTCCTGCCTTTGTTGTATCGATAAAATATGCAGTTAATTCTATGTCTGTGCCCTCAACTCTAAGTTCAATAGGTTCTTGGCCACCAGTTAAGTCAGAAATGTCAAGAGTTGTGTGATTTACAGTTATTCGAAATTGTGGGTCATGTAAAAACCTAGCCGAAAGTATTTCTATCATTTTATTAGACTTGGGAAGATTTTTTGTAACGACAACTTCTAATCTTGTTCCATGCCCATCGCTTATCTCCTCTTTTCTTTCAATGACAGCAAATGGCTCGTTTTGAACATTTGGCTTAATTTTGAATGTTAATTTTTTTCCTTCCTTTTGTGTAATTACAACATATTCATTTCCAAAGCAGAACAACCCATGCCTTCCAACACCATTTCTTCCAAAGGCAATACGCTTGTTGTTCACGCCATCAGGGAAGATTACATCACGTCCTTGATTTTTAAGTCTATTGTATCTCAATTTCATCCAATGTTGCTTAAATTCCTCTTCAGACATTCCAACTCCATCATCTTCAACATATAGGATTTGATTATTATTCTCTGGAATGGAAATATACACATTTGTTGCACCTGCATCCCAAGCATTTGCAACTAATTCTGTTAATGCAATATCTGGCTGAGAAACAATAGTTCCTAATGAGCGAATGATATAATCATCTTCATATAAAGAAGGGAATAATACGTTATCTTCCATAAGTCTATTATTTATGATTATGCATAAAAATAATCTACATTCTTATTTATGGTTCTATAAACACAGGCGTTCCTTTTGCATTTTCCGGATTAATGTCAATCAACTTTTCTATTAGACGATGATTAACCAAAAGGCTTAAATCTATGTCGAGTGGTTCTATTGAGAAAGTCATGTAACTTCTGCGAGGATTCTTGTTGGGATAGTCCATCGCTTTCAGTTCTTCCTTCCCCATCTCCTTATGTCCTGTAACAGTATAGGCAGACAGCTTGTCAGGTTTACCAAATTCATATAGGACTAACAGGCACGTCCTTCCAAACATCTCTCTATGCTCTTCCATAGATCCCTTAGTCTTACCCAACCTTACATTATATATATTATGCGTGATAATCCAGTCTTTCTGTTTCTTATTCTTGGTACATCCAACAAGAATGGTTTTATCTCCACCGAAGAAATCTATAATGTTCTGATCAAAGCGATTCCATTTATAGCACTCAAATGGTTCAGCAGCCATCATCATTCCTTCTTCTTCCTCAAATTGAGAATACACAGAGATGACAGGTGTTTTTACCGTCTCTTCGTCATCTGCTTGTTCGTATTTCTTGAAGTTTTCTGCCTGCTCGAAGATTTCCTTGAACACTTCATCCTGCGGAACAGGAGGATAACCATGCTCTGCCAATATCAGAATCAAGTCCATCTGCAGTTCTGCTTTGATGTCAGAACGATTGGCCCAGTCGGTGTATTTCGACTTGTCATCCACCATCTTCTTTACGGCAGCTGCCAACGTCAGCAGTTTGTCTTCTGGATATTCAAAGCCGAACTTATGAGCTATTTCTTTCAGGATATCATAGAAAGCCTTTTCCTCGTAGGTAATGCCTAAGTCCTTGAACGACTTCTTCTCTTTGTTTACCTCCTTCAGCAGTTCTGCCATCTGCTTGGCTACTTCATTGAGCACTTCTTCGGCAAACACGGCATTGTCGCTACGGTCGTTATATCTCTGCACCAATGCATTCAGGCGTTTCGTGAAATCCACGCCCTTCATCTTATTGACCTTCTTGAAGTCGGTAATAACAGTCCGAAGCAGTTTCTCCATCAGTTTTACCTTCGTATTAGGCAACTTCAATTTCTCCAACCTCGTCATATAGTCTTCACTCAGCAAGTCCAGGTCCTTTGTATTCGCATTCACCTGAGCTACTTCCTCCACTCCGTCCGACTGTAAGGCTTCTGCTATCATCCGGCTCACCTTGCGGTTCATCTGCGAAGCATCGGGAGCATCACCCTTTGTCAGTTTGTAGATGATAGACCTTACACCTGTAAAGAAATGGATGTCCTCACGATCCTTATCGCTAATTGCCTCATGGTTGGAACAGAGATTGAAGGCTGATTTCAGTTTCTTGGCATGCCCCATAAACTGGTTTTGCGTTTTCTCCGTAACCTGCACGAATTCTGCCGCATGTTTCAGGCATTCCAACTGTTCCAATGGCGTACCCGTTGAGAACTTGCTATAATCGAAGGTATGGAACATTCGGCGAAGGATATCCAACTCGTCTTTTACCATCGTCACACTCTGTTCGATGGTTTCCACGTTGTCGCCCATGTCACCACCACCGGCATATTGCTTCAGGGCATTGTTCATATTGCTCTTGATGCCGATGTAGTCAACCACCAGGCCTTTATCCTTACCCTCATACACACGGTTCACCCTCGAAATGGTCTGTACCAGCGTGTGTTTCTGCAAAGGTTTGTCAATATACATCGTGTCGAGACAGGGTACATCAAAACCCGTTATCCACATCGACACGACGATAGCAATCTTGAAGTTCGAGTCTGGATTCTTAAACAGCACATCCAGTGCCTTGCGGTCTTCGTCTGAACCTATCAGTTCGCGCAGTTTCTGATCATCATCTTTCTCACGAGTCATCACCAATCGGATGCGCTCTACTGGCGTCTGGTCTTCTGAACCAATTTTCTCTTCCCATTCGGGACGCAAGGCAATAATCTGTTTATACAGGTCATAGGCAATTTCGCGACTGGAGCATACGAACATTGCCTTACCGCAAACTGTGCTTCCTTCCTCTATTCGTTTTTCGTAGTGCTCAATGAAATCCTTTGCCACCACCGCCAGACGGTTCGGATCCCCCAGAATCTTATTCATCTGCGTCACAGCCTTCTTACTTTCCTCTATCTGGTATTCGTTGGCTCCTTGTTCTTCACATTGCTTATAGTATGCCTCTATCGCCTCCAGTTGTTTGTGGTCGGCAAACACCTTGGCAGCTCTTCCTTCATAAACGATACGACGAGTGATACCATCAGCCACCGATTCTGTCATGGTATAGCTATCCACTACATCGCCAAACACATCTATAGTTGCATCAATAGGTGTTCCTGTGAAGCCTACATAGGTAGCATTGGGCAGCGAGTCGTGCAGATATTTGGCAAAGCCATAACTGCGTTTCACACCCTTATCGGTGATAGTCACATTCTGTTCCACATTCGTCTGCGAACGATGGGCTTCGTCAGAGATACAGATGATATTAGCACGGTCAGACAACAGGTTGATGTCCTCGCTGAATTTCTGTATGGTCGTCAGGAACACGCCGCCGCTCTTTCGTCCTCTCAACTTTTTGCCTAACTCTTCGCGCGTCTCGACATTCACCACCGTCTCGTCGCCAATAAACCGCTTGGCATTCGCGAATTGTGCCGATAGCTGGTCATCCAAATCTGTGCGGTCAGTAATCAGAACGATGGTAGGACTTGCCAAATGCCGACTTCGCATCAGCATACGTGTAAGGAATAGCATCGTGAGACTCTTGCCACAACCTGTTGCGCCAAAGTATGTGCCGCCCTTTCCGTCACCATGCAGGTTGATGTGCGAGTGCTCCAAGATGTTCTCGTATAAACGATGCGTAGCGAAGAACTGCGGATAGCGACATACTATCTTCCTTTCACTCTTCGAGGTGTCAGGGAAGAACACAAAGTCCTTCATCACGCTCAGCAGTCTATCCTTACGGAACAGACCTTCCATCATGGTGTGTAGTGAATCTATGCCATCATTCGCCTTATCTGTACGCTCCACTTTGCGCCAGGCATAGAAGAATTCGTAAGGCGTTAACAGCGTGCCATATTTATTGTTCACACCATCGCTAATAGCCACGAAAGCATTATAGCGGAACAACTCTGGAATATCCCTACGATAGCGCACCGTCAGCTGCGTGTAGGCATTCATGATGGTGGTATCTTCCTTCACGGCACTCTTAAATTCCAGCACCACTACGGGCAAGCCATTCACATAGACGATACCGTCAGGGATGCGTCGCTCCAGCCCCTTTATCTCCAGTTGGTTGACAATCTTGAAGATATTGCGGTCCGCATCCTTAAAGTCTATCACTTCTACAAACAAGTCTGGCAACGAGGCATCCTCACGCTTGATGGCGAAGCCCTCCGTCATCAGCCGATACGTCTGCGCGTTCTGCTCATACAGCGAAGCGCCATTGTCTGCCGTCAACTTCGCTATGACTCGCTCCACCTCCAAGGGCGTAATGCCATCCTCGGCATATTTGTCCATCAGATACATCCGCAAGTCATCACGCAGCAGCACCTCCGTCTGCTCCTTGTGTATCGTCTCGCCATTCACGTAACTGTAGCCCTGTTGCTCAAACAGCTCCATAATGGCCATCTCCAGCGTATGTTCGTTAAAGTGTGACATAGGCATTATCTCTCTTTAAATGCTTTATAAACGTACGAATAAGATTGATTCTTTAAGTCATTAGCCGCCACTGCAGCATTGATGTTATATTCTGCCCGTTTGATTGCCACTTCGAGTTTTCCATTAGAACAAAGATTCTTAACCCAGGTAGAATCTTCTAGATATTTCCTCATCTTCAGTAATTGTTTCAATTTTTTAGATGAATTTGGGAAACAGGGTTTTATATGTGGTGCTAATCGACCTGATACAGCTGGGTAATCCTTTAAAAAAATTGTATAGTCCTCAAAGTGTAGCAAGAACCAATACTCTATACTTGGCATACTTGGACAGATCACAACATTCCCATTATCAATTTCTGTTTGAAATTGCTTTTCAAAATCCTCATGTTTCTTAATCTTTGCATCATTTCCATAAATTGTATCCCAATCGAATACACAAAAGATTTTAGGATCAGTATTTGCACTTAATATTTCATGAATCCTTTTGGGAAATGCTTCAGTGTAATTTGATTCATCAGCAAAATACTCTGGTTTGATATTGAACTTATACTTTGTTGTGTCATTTATATGTGTAAAATAATAGCGCTCGGTATTGGTTCCGCCACTGATAAGGAATGGGTACAACGGCCTCATATCCCTTGTTCCCTCATCTTCTTCTGAAGAGGGAGAAGGTACAGCCTCAAAAAACTGTTGCTGCTCAACGACCTCTGCTAATTCTCTTTCTTCCATCACATTATTTCATTGTTGCACCAAAACGCTTATTGCGATATGCCTCTCTGATTGACGACAAGCGGTTTACACCTCTGAAATCTGTCAGTTTATACAAATCCGTCACACCAGCCTTGTCCTTTTCAGAAAACCACACAGAATCTTTTCTGATGAGATCATCCACTAAATCTAACAACCCATCGTTATGGGTAGTAACAATTAACTGCGATTTTGATGAAGTCTTTAGATATTCAAATAGAATTTTCTCGAGCAATTTTGGATGTAATGATGTCTCTATTTCATCTATTGCTAAAAAAGCGTTCTTTTGCATTGCAGTATAAAGAGCGCATTCTAAGCCAAACGTTCGCATTGTTCCTCTTGATTCTTCGTCTTCCTCAGAACTAAGCCTATATACCTCTGTCCCGTTACTATTCTCTACAGTATGTTCAAAATCGGTCTGTAAATGCTTTATCGAACGCTCGTTCTTCAAACGCTCTTTTTCTTTTTCAGGAAGATCTTCAACATGAAGTAGCATATCCATTAGTTCTTTGGGGATAGGCTTATCTATTGTATTGGTTTTAATATTTGTGATATTGAAATCTGCTTCGTGAAGAAAATCAAGAATGTAATTGGTTAACTCATTATTATTTGTTGTTTTTCTCTGTGCGTATTGTGTCAGATTTGTAGACGGGGTTATAGTCTGCATTACATTTTTCATCCATTCTTTTGCAGAATCAATCAAGGGAATATTTGCATTAACTTGATTACGTGCAGCAAAAAAAGACATATTATTCAAACATTTTACCATAATACTGTCTTTTACCACATTACTAACTTTTATTGACTTAAAGTTAATAACAGACTGTCCATCCTTAAGCATTCTTTCAAATAATAGAACAGGTTGAGTCGTTTTATAATAAGATAGTTTCTCCAAATAAACTTGATATTTATCCAATTCTAACTGATAATTATACTTCGTATCTTCAACAAAGAATGTCATGTCAAAAAAAGAATGCTCGTTTGATGAAACTTGATTCAATTTGAATGGCATATTTCCTGTCTTTTCATCTATATCATCTTTTTTTTCAAACCAGAAATCAGACAAAAAATCAAATACTCTTAACAGATTTGATTTACCTGAAGCATTATAACCATACACAATTGCAAAGCGCAAAAGCCTTGTGTTCTCATTAATTTGTACTACTTGAGAATCTTCCGCGAACTTATCGTTAGAAGCCTCAAAACTGAATTTAACTTCATCCTTAAATGAAAGAAAGTTTTTAATTTTAATTTCCTGTATCATATCAGTGCATTATATTTTTGCTGCAAATATACGGATAAATCCCAATAAAGCGATATTCTATCCACAAAATCTGCGCAAAATTTGCAATTTTTCAAAATAGAATCTATAAATTCAATGTTTTGATTACTTACTATTCGCCAAACTTCGAAGCGATTTCTTTATAGATGATAGCTTTTTCTAAGAACCAATTGTAGGCTTTTGCCCAATACTCTCGTTTCTTAGGATTGATATTGGTAGTAATGAATATGCGACAAGCCTTCTTTGCCTCTCGCCATTCCACTTCGCTATTCAACATCGTAGAGATTTCATCTTTATGCATTTTGAATCGCTCAAACAACTCTTTGTCGTCATTGATGTATATCTCTGTGCCGATGTTTTGCTTTTGAGTGTTTATGGTAAGTCCTACATGATATGCAGAACTACCAATACTTAGATCATACCAATGCTGAGGAGAAGCCTTTCGAGCATGGAAATTGCGAGTAAACTCATTGTTATTACTCATTGCATCATTAAAGCCTGTCCAGAATTCAAGTTTCAGCAAATCAGTATTGGATAGTCCTTCAATGGACTTCATTGTCTTTGTCCAATCATTAGGCTTTTCTACGATGTTGAAGCGTGGGGCTTTCTCTGAATCACCAATCTGCCACAACTCTATTTCCAACAGGAAGAAACCAATGTTACTATCTGTATGCTGGTTCAGCCATTCTATCGCCTGGCGATGTTCGTCACGTGCTCGCTTCACCACCCAGACAATCACCTCTGCACCTTTACCTGAGGCGTATGTAATCAGTTTGCCAAGATGGTCGTGATTGGTATCTTCCAGTTGATTCTCAATAATCACACGCCGATTAGTCCCAACTTCTTTAGCAAAGATATCTACATTGAAACTGCCGACGGATGATTCTCTTTCTTCAAGTTCCAACTCAATATCTATCGCATCCCCCAGCAGCGTAAGATTCTCCTCTTGCGCTAACCATTTTGTGAAATCATTTGCCTCATGAGGCCACACCGACCTTAAATCGGTAATTCTTATCATCTTGCCTAATTTGTCCATAATTATGTTTTTAGCACTAACATTTGTTTTATGTTATTAAAACTCTAAAAGAGCTATTTTGAATCGTCCTTTGTATCATTATACATCATATTTTTTAAGATCATATAAACAAAGAAGTCTTCTATATCCCGTGTTCTTTCTCTCTTCAATAGGAATATTTCTTAAATACGATTCTAACTCATCCAAAAGAATATTCCCAGAATTAACTGAGGCCATTATAGCTTGATTCTTGTAAGATGCAGCAATTGTGGTATCCTCATCAATATCATGTATTGAAATATGTGCATTATTGTGTTGAACACATTTCTCTTCTACATATGAATTAACATTCTGTTTCTGTATTCGCTTTAAACGATCCACATCATGAATGTCATCACAAATAGCTGAAAAACCATATATTGGGAAATATTGGGAATCTGGAATTATTTGTTTATTAATTAACGATAGTATTGCAGAATTGGATTCATCAATTATAGTAAAATAGTTTTGTATCATTTCAGATGTCGTCATAAATTGATACTTAATAGTCTTCGAAGATCCAATGGCAAGGATTCTATCACCATTTTTCATATCATCTAGATTTTCTGTAATCATGACTTTAATACTTCCTCCTGAATATATTTCTTTGACAATAGTTTGTACTTTTCTAACATCCATTGCTGATATTGGTAGATTTATTGTAGCCAAAGCACGATATAAAGACAAGAAATCATCTGTTTTTAATTTATTAATTCTTATATTACTACCATCAATAACTATGTCGTGATCGGTAATCTCCAAATTCCTTGATCCATTCTCATATTCCACTAACAAAAAATTCCTTCGAACTTTTTCTGCCTCTTCTGTATTATTTGGAATATATGAAAATATCGTTTTCAATACTTTCTTAATATTTTCATCACCTACATTATATCCCAAAAAAATAATTGGATTATGAATAAACAAGGAGAGCATTTGAGCTCTTATCAAATCATATTGTTTATCGAATAATTTGTAATCCTCTTCTGTTACTATAATTTTGGATATATTGTCTACACAACCATGAATTTTATATACCGATCCATATGGATTACTCAGTAGTATATCATTACCAACGAGAGGATTAAAATCAAAGATATTCTCTATTAATTTATCATAGTTTGTCGTAATGATTGAGCCTATGTTTTTTCTTGCTTTTTTCAATTCGTTTATTTCATCTTCGACGCCATCTTTAATATCATGGGAATTAACTAACTTGGCAATGTATATTTTAAACCTACTAAGAGTAATACCATTACGCATGTTCTCATAAAAGATATCATTTATTTCCTTGAATTTACCGTTTCTATCGTGCTCTAATGCTTCATTGAATAATGTCTCAATATTTGTAGCGACCTTAGCAAATGAGCATTTCCCATTGTCTGTACATCTCGCTTTAATATCCAAATATCGTTCATCATTCCCCCATAAATCCTCACATACTTTTGACAATAAATCATTCCAAGTATAAGTATGCGCCAGGTATCTAAAAGAAAAACCAGAACCAACAAATAACACTGGGTGGTTTGTGTAATTGCCAATAAATTCTGTAATGTTCATAATTCAATAATATTTATTGCCCCATCTTTGCCAAAAGCAAAGACTGTAATTCGGTTAGTTTCTCGTTTTCTTGTTCTTTAATGAACTGGTTATACATGATTGGTCGCAGTTGTTCTGAAAACTTATCAGTTACTTGCTTAGATGGTAAGACTGCTGGATATTCTTTCATCGTTTGACCCGATACTTCGTCAAATGTAGAACCAGTATTTTCTTCTGCAATTTTATCCTTAATTGATAACAAATAGTAGTACACATATTCAGAGCCATAATCTTTTTGGGGAACAATTGATTTGAAGCCTTGATTTGTACATAATTCTTTTGTTGTTATAGCCATTAGTCCTATTGGAGCACGTGAAGAAAAGAGGATGCTTCCTTTAGGCAACAACTTTGTGCTACATGAATTATACCCCAACTCTGTAATATCCTTAGCTCCTTTTGAAATAAACTTGCATGATTTTTTTGACAAATCTGCCGGGGATAACCAAGATATACCATTATCACACCACAGGTCATGATTATTTGTAGATGGAGTAGCACCACCTATAATTTCTCCTAAATCCTCTAATGTTCCCATTCTCCAGCCTTCAGGGAGGTTTTCTTTGTCGATGTTATCGACGAAGGTTTTGCGGTAGAGGGCTTGGGCGGTGGCTTCGAGGTTCTGAATCATTTGATTGTTGAGACGAATGCGGTTGGTCAGTGTTTCGTATTCTGATACGATTTCACGCTGACGAGTGACAGAAGGGATAGGGAGCATAACATCACAAAGTTCGTCCCAATCGAATATCTCACGAGCACTTCCATGTGAATGGAAACGTGCATAGCGGTCAAACTCTGGACGACGAAACCACATCATCAAATACTCTGGCAATAACAGTTCTTGGTCAACGACCTTAAATACGGTATAAGCCTGAGAAACTATTGCATTATCATATTTATCAAGTAAACCAATAGCAATTTTATCACCACGTCGGGAAGTATCTGCAATATAAACCAAATGGTTTCGCTCCACAATCTTATAAGCAGACATATCCGTTCCAATAGTATTAGCTATCGAAGGTATGAACTCTTTCGATACACTAAGCCCCAACAAGTTCGTAACCTTCAACTCTCGATTACGGACATTCACCTCCCTGATATAGTCACCTAAACGTTTGTATTCCATTCGTTTTTTCTATTATCTGGCTACAAAGATAATCATTTTATTCCTAATATTAGTATAAATTACGGAAAAACAGAGGAAATTATGGGGGGAATTCCCCTAATTTTGATAAAAAGTTGTATCTTTGCACCAAGAAAAGAACCAGAAGATGAAAGTAGAACCAGTACCATATCTAAATCCACAAAAGCAGGTGGAGGCCATCCAAATGCTTACCAATCAGCAATTACAGCCACTATTTCAAAAGATTAGTAGCGAATATCTGTATTGGGACAAAGTGAAATACATGGCACCCAAAGGACATGATAAGCAAGTCTTATGGCAGGCCGTGAAGATTCAACGTTTATTGAATGCACAAGATATCAGTTTTGGCAACTACACATTCCACTTTACGGTGACTAAAAACATGTTGGCTCTGCTTCATGACTTTGATATGAACTTAGGAGGTAGTTTGGGGACAAAAAGCATTATACCAGCCACAGACAAGAATTATTATCTGATTAGTTCTATCATGGAAGAAGCTATCGCTTCAAGCCAGATGGAAGGTGCCTCCACCACACGGCGCATTGCCAAGGATATGCTTAGAAAGCGGCTCAAACCTATTAATAAGAGCCAACAGATGATAGTCAACAACTATGAAACAATCAGCAAGATTTCAAAAGGCAAACAGGCCGATTTTACCATAGAGGGACTGCTTGACATTCATCGTTCAATTGCCAACAAGACATTGGACAACCCTGAGGACGAAGGTGTGTTCCGCAAAAATGACGATATTTTTGTGGTTGACGGTATCACTGGTCACGTTGCTCATACACCGCCATCGTTTACAGAGATTGATGCCATGATAAAGGATTTATGTGAATTTGCTAATAGTGACAATAGCGAGAATTTCATACATCCTATCATTAAAGGCATTATCATTCATTTTGCATTGGCTTATATCCACCCCTTTGTAGACGGTAATGGAAGAACGGCAAGGTCCTTATTTTATTGGTATATGATAAAAAAAGGATATTGGTTGACTGAGTATCTTTCCATTTCCAGGATTATTTATACCAATAAAAAAGCTTATGAGAAGGCTTTTCAATATGCAGAGAATGATGGAAACGACTTGTCATATTTCATTCAATATCATTTAGATGTGATGAAAAAAGCCTTTGAAGAATTAAAGAAATTTTTGCAACGCAAGATTGATGAGCAACAAAATGTATTACGATTTGTTGGAATCTCAAATATCAATGAACGTCAGAGATATGTTCTCAAAACAATATCGGAAAACAAACGTACACTTTTTACTCCCAAAGAACTGGCTACCCAGTTTGATATTTCGGCAAGGTCTGCCAGAACTGATTTACAGGAATTGGTAGAAATGGGTTATTTAAGTGTTACTAACCTGAATAAGAGAGCCTTAGGATATATAAAATCCGAGCGTTTTGAAGAACTCCTGCAAGAATCTTCAAATAAACGATAGAGGAAATTAGAGGAAATTTCAGGGGAATTTCCCCTAATTTAAATTAATATAGATTATATCCCAACTTCTCAAAGAGTTCTTTCAACTGCTGTTTGCTCTCTTCTTCCTGCTGCAAGAGGTCGCGCATATCTGCTTGCAGTTGCTTCATCTTGGTGTCGAAGTCAATCTGCTCGTCACGGTTGCGGAACTCGATGTATTTGCTGGGCACAAGGCTCCAGCCTTTTTTCTCTATCTCTTCGAGAGTGGCTGAATAGCAGTATTCGGGCTCGTTGTGATAGGTGTCTTCATAGCCTACACGCTGCCAATTGTGGAAGTTCTCGGCTATCTGATGTATCTGCTCCGTAGAGAACTGGATATATTTCTTTTCGAATGGCTCTCCCCATTGGCGCAGGTCGATGAACAGCACCTCGTCCTCACGATTGCGATAACGAACCATCTTGCCGTTCTGCTCCACCGTGTGGGCCTTCTTGTTGTTATTCAGAATCCAAAGCGTCACACTGATGTCCGTAGAGTAGAACATATTACGAGGCAGGATAACAATCGCCTCTACCAAATGATTCTGAAGCAGTTGCTTACGGATAGCCAACTCCGTTCCGTCGCCACTCAACGCACCATTGGCAAGAAGGAAACCAGCCGTGCCGTTGACAGAGAGCTTTGAGACTATGTTAAGAATCCAACCGTAGTTGGCATTACTTGTAGGAGGCACGTCGTAACCTGCCCATCGTGGGTCGTCTTTCAATTCGTTTTCTGCACGCCAGGCCTTCTGGTTGAATGGTGGATTAGCCATGATGAAGTCAGCCTTCAGGTCTTTGTGCTGATCGTTATGGAACGTATCGGCAGCCATCTCACCCAAGTTACAGGCAATGCCACGAATGGCAAGGTTCATCTTCGCCAGTTTGTAAGTGGTGTTGGTGTATTCCTGTCCATAGACTGAGATGTCGCGCTTGTTTCCGTGATGCGCCTCGATGAACTTCATGCTCTGCACGAACATACCGCCAGAACCACAACAAGGGTCGTAAATCTTGCCACGATAAGGCTCTATCATCTCGGCTATGAGGTTGACGATGGTCTTAGGTGTATAGTACTCACCCTTACCCTTACCTTCGGCAATGGCAAACTTACCGAGGAAGTATTCATATACACGACCGATGAGATCGTTCTCCGGGTCTTTCAGCGTATCTATCTTGTTAATCTCATCAAGCAGGGCGGCGAGCTTAGTGCGATCGAGCGACAGCCCTGCATAGTAGTTACTTGGCAAGGCTCCCTTCAGCGAGGGGTTGCTCTGCTCCACCTTCGCCAGCGCCTTATCTATCTTTATGGCAATATCATTCTGCTTGGCATTCTCAATCAGAAAATCCCAACGGCTCTCTGGTTCCAGATAAAAGACGTTCTTGGCATTATAAAAAACGGGGTTGTCTACAAATGCCTCCTTGCCTTCAGCCACCAGTTCATTGCGCCGCTCAGTGAAACGGTCGTGCGCATATTTTAGGAAAATAAGGCTCAACACCACGTGCTTATACTCCGAGGGCTCCACAGAGCCACGAAGTTTGTTCGCCGACTCCCACAAAGCTTCCTCTATTGCCTTTTCTTTTATTACTTTCTTTGCCATTATTATGGTAGTTTGATTTCGTTAATTATTTTTCTCCCAAAATAGTCGAAGAGGAAAATGGGGAATGCGTTAAGAATTGCGACCTTACATTCATCCGTCTTGACATATTTGGAGAGTTGATTGCTAAAAACAGCTTGTTGACTATCGGACTCATCGGGGACTTCATTTTTGTCGTTACAGATGTAGTTTGCCTTACTGACATTCATAACAACAAGATGCTTCCAATTCGTCTTTGCGCCATCTATCTTCTCTTGTATTTTCATCTCGTCATCAGCTGGTTTGATGGTGAGAATGAGATATTCCAGGTTTCCGCCATAGAAAGAGAATTCGTGGACTTGACGTTTGAATCTTACTTCTTGGCATTGTTGACATGTCACGGTGTATGTCCAATAGTCACTATCTGGTAACTCTTTTGTGTAGCGGAGCGACTCGACCATCGGGTAATTGATATACAACTTACCATTCGCTGTTTCATCCGTAAAGAAGTCCAGCATCTCAGAAAGCCTCTTGTTGTTCTCTTCAAGGGTTCTGGCCTTTTCCTGGAAATCATAGTCAAAGAACAGATAGATTTCAGAAACTTCATCCTCTCGAATGTCTTTCAGGGTTTCATCACCCTTTTCAAGTAGGATTTCCTTAAGCACGGATACTGTATCCACTTCAAATGCTCCATTGAGAGCATCATGCTCCATAAGCTTGGTATAGAGTGAGTATATATTACTATTGTACGTGCACACGAAGGTATCAAGCTTCTCTGGGAAGAAAAGCCGTTTGATAGACTCGAAATAAGTCTTATCGTCTTTGCCTTCAAACACAAACAGTATCATACTTCAAATGCTCCAGCGCGGAATAGTTTCTCAATGTTATGACCGAATCTCAGTTCTTTCTCTGTGCAAGCATGTAATGGCTTAATCTTGTTGTTCTGCAAGATGAAGTTGCAGTCCGGACGTAGCAGGTCGTTCGTCATCAAATAGGTATTGTGAGATGACGTGAAGACCTGACAATTAAGGTTGAACAATTGCTTACATACTTCAAAAGCCAATTTGAAATGATAGAAAGCATCGAATTCATCGATAAAGACAAAGGATGCACCACTCATTCTCTTAATCCATACATAAAGTAATTCCAATGCTTGGGTTCCTGTAGAAGCAATTAGTAAGAATGGTATAGTATTGCCGCCTATTTCACAATAAAGATTTTTATCACCCTCTTTTGGAGGTATGAACTTGAAGTGCTGTTCACTTACTTTTGCTAAGAATTCCGAAAAATCTTCAGTATAGTGATTCTGAATTATGAATTCCTCTAAACTGAAACTTGATGTTTCAAGCCCTATGAACTCTCGACTATCCAAATTTTTAAACCATAGCATTGTATTTACAAATAATACTAACTTTACTATGTAATGGTCTTGTGGAAAGGGGAAAGATGCTGTCAGAAAGTTTATCACCGAAACGCTGTTTACATTCTGCTTGAAATTTTCCTTTACGGTAGCGTCAATCCTAAATTGGTCATCATCAATCTCAAATACGTCATTTTCCCGCTTGAATACCTGTTTGTTATTTGAAACCAATGATTCTGCAACTAGCATACCTGAGGCATTTTTAGAATAGCGATACTCCAATATGTCATTCCCAAACTTAAATACATACTCGAACTCAACAGGTGAATTAGGATTCCCTATATACACATAATTGGAAAGGTAATCAGCTTTCTTCCACTTGACAGAAAGATGATATTCTATATCAAAGATTGCCAATGCAAAATTTGACTTACCAGAACCATTTGGTCCATAGATAATACCATTCTTAATTACTCCATCTTTAACGGCGTATGTGTTGAAAGAGTAATTGCTGGGATGTGATAAGTCCCACTCTATTCTTTCGGCAAAACCACGGAAGTTTTTTACGGCAAATTTGATAAGCATAACCTTATTCTTTTAGATTTCTGGGGCAAATATACAATAAAGTTTTTAATTTCCGTAAATTTTTTACGGAAATATAACATTTAAGTGGTGTTTTTGGTGGTTATACACCTGTTTTGACCTATCGAGGCCTAATTCTTGTGCAGAAATAAAGGTTTCCTGTATGATAACGAATGGATAAAATACTCTATGAAACTCTATAAGACTGTTTGAGCAAAAATAGCCGACTCAATTCGTTTGTTTACGCAGACATGAAAAAAGCACTTGCGAAAAACTCGTAAGTGCTTGATTTTCATCGTGGACCAGACATTGATGATGATGTTTACACTCCCATCATCAATGTCTGGTCCACGATTAGAACTTGGATTAGGATTAGGAATGCATGCGGTCGCATCCGCAGGTATGCGGTGGCATGCGTTCGCTTACGTTCGCTTGCGATGGGTTGCCAGAACTTGCGGTCGCTGACGTAGAATGAACGGCGAAGCGTTTCTTAGCGTTGAGACTGTTTCTCTCGCATTTTGCCTTGTACGCCTTGTGACTACGGTCTATCTGGGTTCGGATTACCGTGAAGAGAGACATCATCGGCCCATTGAAATCTGGAAGACTGCCTTCATCGGCATATGCTAATATAGCCTTGAAGAGTTGTCCAGCGTCTTCGTCCGACAGATAATCGATGGCTGCTCGCTGATCAGTGAATAGCAAAATGGTGTTAGCATCTTTCTGCATCGCCTTCTCCTTTCTGTTTCTGTTCCTCTTCCTCTTTCTTTTCTTCTTTCTGTTGTCCTTTACCATTAAGTTTCCTCAATACATCGCTGTACTTGTACATGACACGACGCGGTCCAACCTTGTTGGGACGAAGAATGTCCAACTTGTTCCATCGCCACAATGTGGAGAAATCCACATGGAACAGTTTTGCTGTTTCTTCACGGGTGATGAAACGCTCATCGTTATACACTACAGGACAGACATCATTCCCGCGGGAGGTCTTGTCTTCTGCTTCAACTCTCATGGCAATCAAGTTGCTTGCCATTTTCTCTACCAGAGCATCCAAGTCTGCTCTGCTCATCACAACCAGTTGGTTGCCTAAGATGGAATTTTCAGAATTCATAAATGTATCTTTATTTAGTTGTTAATATCCTCTTTTTAGCACTCTCTTCCATGAATGCCATTATCCGTTTATTGCTAGAGATAGTGGAAGATGCTACCCCGATTTTCACTGCAAAGTTATGCGCTGTTACAAGATTGAGCGAAGAAATAAATATGTAAGTAGTTATTTTTTAACCAGAGTTTAAATTTGAGTATGAAATTGCAGAAGTTATCATACTCGAAAAGCGTGTAAGGTAGTGTTTTTGTTCTTTCTCTCAAAAGACACTTCGTTATTGTTCCTTGCAAAGCGCCAACAAGAATGGAAATTAGTATCATCATCCCATTTTGAACACAAAAATAGGCTTACGAATACATCATTTGCACAAAAAATCATAAAAGTAAGCCATTGAAAGGCAATTTTTCGACATAACCAAAGGTTATACAAGATATTTTTTGTAATTTTGTAGCCAACAAAAGACATTATTTGTTAAGAGCAATATGGCAAAGAAGGTAGCTGCTGAAAAAGTTGAACCTGAGGTTATCGCAAAATGTGATAACCTTAATGAAGTAACCCCAAACCATGACGAGGTGATAACGTCGGTTGCACAAAGCAGTCCTGAAAGCGTTAGCATCAAGTCAATGATTCGACTTATCAGAGGACAGCAAGTGATGCTTGACTCAGATTTGGCTTTTCTATATGGGGTAGAAACACGTCGTCTGAATGAGCAGGTAAAACGTAACATAGAACGATTCCCTGACGACTTCATGTTTCAGTTGACCAAAGAGGAATTTGATTTTTTGAAATCGCAATTTGCGATGTCAAATATTACCGATAGTCAGGACATCAAGAACTTGAAGTCGCAAATTGCGATATCAAGATGGGGTGGAACAAGAAAACTTCCTTATGCTTTCACTCGCAATGGAGTTGCCATGCTTAGTAGCGTGCTGAGGTCACAGACAGCTGTTGGTGTCAATATCAAGATTATGCGTGCTTTCGCGACTATCCCACAGTTAGTGAATAATAATGCTCAGATGATTCAGCGTATTTTCAACATTGAGCAGCACCAACAGGAGACGGACGAGAAAATCGATGTCATTATTGAGAAAATAGAAAATTTCTCTCCGAAGCTCTTGCCGGAGCAGATATTCCAGACTGGATGTGTGTGGGATGCCTGGTCGTATATTTCAGACTTAGTACGAACAGCCCAACAAAGGATAGTGCTAATTGACAATTTTGTGGACGATCGTGTTTTGTCATTGCTAACAAAGCGTGCTGATGGAGTAACAGCCACCATCCATACACGCTACAGCGAGCAATTCCTGACAGACCTAAAGAAACACAACGAACAATATCCAGAGATTACGTTTGTACAATTGCCCCACAGAAATCATGACCGTTTCTTGATTATCGACAATAAGGCATATCTCCTTGGTGCCAGCGTAAAAGATATTGGTACTGGATTATGTGCTGTCACTGAACTGACCGCATCACCAGAGACAATCTTAGAGATGTTGAAATAGTCATATGACCGACTAAATTTACTATCTGACCGAGAAGGGGCTTGAATTATTTACGGCATTAAAACAGTCTTGAAAATGATAACAAGTTTAATATTCTAAAATAAGCAACGAAAAACGAGGCTACGATATGAACGAGAAGAAATACCTATCCTATTTGGAGCGATATAGCCAATGGCTCAAAGCTCATAAAGAAAAATCCACTGAAGAATTGGCTGAACGTGAAGCCCATGCTAAGGAGATGCAGAAATATGATAAGGCCCGTCTGCTAAGCATGACTGCTGACGATGTCTATAATCTGCTTTCCCCATTATGGGCTATGGGCATGTGGGGTAATAAGCACTACAAGATAGACAACCTTATAGAGACGAACAGCATTGAACTTATTCGCTATCAGTTTGCCAATCTGCTCTATGGCAAGGATTCTCTTGCTAAGCGTTGGGACGAATTCCGACAGAAGATTAAGGGCATTGGCCCTGGTATTATGAGTGAGATCCTAAACAAGGCTTTTCCTGATAATTGTATTCTTTGGAACAGCAAGACCAAGACAGGTTTTACCATTCTTGAAGTGCCTAACACCCCAAAATACGATTCAGCAATGGACGGAAAGATGTATACCTATCTGTCGGAGTGTGGTAAGAAGATGCTCAATTTCGCCAAGAGTAAGGGATATAATGATTTAGAGAACTTGATTGCCCTCGATTATTTCATTTGGCAGGAAGTCCAAAAAGATATAGACGAGCCAGAGACTGTTGATGTGGTGGAAGTGCCGAAGACCAAGAAAGAATCCGGCTTCGTTCATAATGACATCCGTGACAAGATCAAAGACATTGGCGAATGCTTAGGCTTCAAATCCACTACAGAAGTCACTGTTGCCAATGGTGCCAGAGTTGATGCCGTTTGGGAAGTCTCTATCGGTAATATGGGCAGAATCATCTACGTCTTTGAGGTGCAGACCTCTGGCTCTATTGACAGCCTTATCCTTAATCTGATGAAAGCCAAGAACAACAAAGCTGTGCAGGGCATTGTTGCAGTCTCTGATGCAGAGCAGATTGAGAAGATAAGGAAAGAAGTAGAATCTCTGGATGATATCAAGAAAGACATCAAGTATTGGGACTACACCGAAGTGCTTGAAGTTCATGAGGCTTTACAGAAAGCCAACGAGAGTATTAACAAATTAGGGCTTGTGCCTGTAAGTTTGTAATTATTGAATAATATGGATGATATAATCAGAAAAGGAATAGAAAAGGGGCTTATATCGTTTAACGAGGATGAAAGCCGAATCACATATCTATATGTGAACAAGACTCGCAATTACCTTGACCCAGAAGAGCAAGTTGAGGCGGAAGCATTCTTGAAATTAGTTATGGTATACAATTACCCAGTACAAAGAGTTAAATTATTTGAGAAAGTTAAAATGGGCTCTAGTACGAAAGAAGCGGACATCATTGTTTATGAAGATGATCTATTTGCGAGTCCTTCAATAATAGTTGAGTGTAAAAAGCAAGATGTTTCAGAAGCAGAGTTTTTGCAAGCCATAGAACAGGCTGCAAGCTATGCTTACGCTCTTTCAGGTACAGTAAAATACATCTGGACAACTTCTGGAATTAAAGATGTTTATTTGCAAATTGACAAAGAAAGGCAAACCAGAATACAAATTCCTAATATCCCAATTCTAGGAAAGCACATACCGAAATACACATTCGTAAAAGGTGGCAGATTACACAATGAAGATGTGGGGGATGATGTTATCAAACAACAATTCTTCGATTTAGAGCAAGTTTCTGAGAGCGAATTAACTAATCGTTTCAAAAAAGCACATCAATCGTTATGGGCTGGAGGTGAGTTGAATCCTTCTGATGCTTTTGACGAATTGGATAAACTCATATTCTGTAAAATATGGGATGAACGTAAACCACGCAAGAAAGGAGAACCATATGACTTCCAAATTATTGACATAGAAAAGCCTAAGAATGCCACTCAAAAAGATATTGATACAATTGAACAGCAAATAACGATTGATTTGGCAAAACGCATTTTTTCTCTTTACGAAGAAGGAAGAAACAGGGATAAAGAAGTCTTTAAAGATAATATTCGTTTAACACCGCAGCGCATAAGAACTGTAGTAAGTTATCTTCAGGGAGCTAATTTGTCTAAAACAGACCTTGACAGTAAGGGTAAGGCATTTGAGACCTTTATGGGATCTTATTTTCGTGGTGATTTTGGTCAATATTTTACACCACGTAAAATAGTTCAATTCATTGTAAATGTATTACCAATTGATAATAATTCAAAAGTACTCGACACCTCTTGTGGTAGCGGAGGTTTTTTACTTTATGCATTAGATAAAGTCCGACAACAAGCAGAAGATTATTATGACATAGGAACCATTGACCATTATAACCATTGGCACGATTTCGCTTCAAAAAAGCTTTTTGGGATTGAGATAAACGAGCAGATTGCACGCACTGCCAAAATGAATATGATTATTCACGATGACGGTCATACTAATGTCATTTCAAGCGATGGGCTTTTGCGCGATGATGTGATAATAGAGAGAACAGGAAACAAAGAATTTGGATATGGTACATTTGATGTAATAATAACCAATCCACCTTTTGGTAGCACAATAAAACAAACCGAAAAAGCATATCTGCATCAATATTCTTTGGGCAACAAAGATGTTGACTGGCTCGACACGAGAAATTCTGGCGTAAAGCAACGTGATAGCCAAAGTACTGAGGTTCTGTTCATTGAGCAAGACTGGAACTTTCTTAGGGAAGGAGGATATCTTGCCATTGTTATCCCTGATGGCATCCTTACTAATAGCAGTTTACAATATGTTCGTGATAGCATTGAAGAGTGGTTCCGTATTGTGGCAGTAGTTAGTTTGCCTCAAGATGCATTCAAAGCTAATGGCGCAGGTGTTAAAAGTTCTGTTTTGTTTTTAAGAAAGTGGACAAGAGAACAATGCCAAAAGATAAAAGATACGAAACTAAAGTTACAGGAACACATCAAGCGTGAAACTAAATATAAGGCAAAAGTAGAACATTGGGAAAAAGAAAAGAAAGAAGTCATCAAAAGTCATACAGGTTTCAATAATAAAACAGGGTTAAGGGATAAGAAAGCAATAGAAAAGACTGAAGGTTTCATTGAATGGAAAAAGCAGGTAAGCGAACAATATAACCAAAAGATTGCTGATTTAAAAGAGCAGTTGGAGGAACAATATGGAACAATGTGTAAAACAGAACTTGAAGATTACCCTATATTTATGGCAATTGCAGACCAGATCGGCTATGATGCTACGGGAAAAGATACACCTGTGAATGAATTAGAAATGATTGGAAAGGAATTGAATAAATTTATAAAGAGTATTTAGGATTATGAAGCTAACAGGAATATTAGGTAATTCACTAAACGGCCAACTCTGTTTAAGAGGTTTCGCTAATATCAAAGATTTGGCGCGGGTATCTAAGGCAGATTACACTTATCAGCGAAATCCTATTGAAAGGAGTGATATATCCGATTTTTTAGAAAATCAAGCATATTTATTCTTTCCAGAAGTGATTTTAGGTTATAAAGTAAAGTCAAAGGGAGAGTCGGCTATACAATTGATTCAAGAAGGCAAAAAAGCAAAATCCGAAGAAGGGATTTTTACTGTCAAAAAGATAACTGGAGAGTCAGAGAAGTATGTGACATTAGAGATTGATGAAACGATTAATCCTAAACCATTTAGTCGGATAGATGGTAATCATCGATTGTTAGCTGCAGAAAACTCGACAAATTCAAAAGTGGAGAAAATGATAGCTCCATATTGTTTGTTATTGGGAGAGAACACGACAGGATTTGATAAGGCAACAAAAGTATTTTTCTACAATATCAACACCAAAACTATTCCATTAACATCAGAAGAAAACTTAAAGGTCTTGATAGATGATGATAGTAACTTTTCTAATGAAGAATTGGAAGAAGTATTCGGGGGCAAACATCCGATTATGACCAGAGAGTTGATGAAAAAAGCAAAGCCTGCAATTTTTGGAAATATTCAGCATATAATAAGTAGTAAATATAGAACATATTTAAAAAATACATTTTGGCATTTATTGGATGACGGAGAAGATGAAACAAAAATTGTTGACAAAGTTATTAATTCATTACAAGCAGTAAATACCCTATATGGCGCAGAACCTAGATTAAAGGCGAATGAAAGTATTGGTATCCTAACGGCTTTCTTGTATTATCATGTAAAAGAAGAAAGTGTAAAATTCGATATGTTTAGAAATTGGATTCTAAACAATCAGATATTTAATGTTCAAGAAGTTTCAGCAAAAAGTCTTATCAGTATTTTCGAAGAAATCATATCTTCAGAAATAAAAGTCTTTGTTGCAATGCCTTATTTTGATAACGATGATAGAGTTGTAGAAGATTATAACAAGATTTATTCAGAAACAATTAAGAAAATAGCGGATGATTATTCTATTAACATTTCATTATATCCGATAATGTGTAATAAGGGACGAACTCAAGACCAAATTCAAGACATAATAAACAAAATAAAAGAATGTAAGATATGTTTTGCTGATATTACAGGTAATAATGCAAACGTGTCATATGAAATGGGATGGGCTCGCGCCTTACAAAAAGAAGTGATTATCGTAATTAGGAAAGGGGCAGAGAAACCTAAATCTGACTATCAAAACGACACTTATCACGATTATAATGATGCAGCTCGTTCAACAGATTTAGCACGAGTAATACGTGAAAATATTGTTGAAGTATTAGAAAAGAATTACGGGTTGATAAAATAATAAAACTATGGCATACAAAGTTCCTCATAATATTGATGCTAATAAAGTCTTTTTAGTCAACTATTCTGAATTAGAGGGGAGATTGGAGCCGGAGTTTTATCGGCCATCTTTAGCATCTCTTGAAAAACGTATTCGCGAGCTGGCAACTCACAAGTTGAGTGATTATGCTTTATACATGGCTGGAGGTGCAACTCCTCCCAAAACAGAAGCCGATAAATTCTATGCCGATTCTGAATCCGGAATACCTTTTTTAAGAGTCCAAAATCTGCAAACTAATGGTGAGTTGTCTTTAAGCGATTGTGTCTACATCAATGAAGAAACGCATAATGGACTGCTCGAAAGAAGTCAGGTGGCAGAAGGCGATTTGCTTGTCAAGATTACAGGTGTTGGCAGAATGGCTGTTGCTTCTGTTGCGCCCAAAGGATTTGTTGGCAACACCAACCAACACATGGTTGTGATAAAAACAGGTGATGCGGCATTAAGCAAATATCTTGCTCGCTATCTCAACCTTGATATTATTGAAAAGATTGCTTCTCGCCATTCTACTGGTGGAACAAGACCAGCATTAGATTACCCGTCTTTGAGGAACATTCCTATTGTTGAAGACATTGATTTTACTATTATTGATAACGCTATCGCCATAAAGAAGCAAAAAGAACTGGAAGCCGAGCAACTGTTAGCTAGTATAGACAGTTATTTACTTGGAGAACTTGGTATCATTATGCCTGAAATAAAGACAGACTTGAGACATAGATTATTTCTTGTTAATAGAAGAGACTTGAATGATAGATTAGATCCCAAATACAATAAAGACTTTTCGTATTTAAAAAGACTGCCTTCTATATACCCTTGGGTAACTTTAAATGATGTGGTACTAAACAATGGTCAATATGGTGCAAATGAAAGTGCAATTGATTATAATATTGGAGATGTTAGATATATACGTATTACGGATATTGACGAACTTGGTAATTTAAAAGAAACAGACAAAAAAACGGCTGAAACTATTGATGAATCATATCTGCTATCATATAATGATGTGCTATTTGCAAGAAGCGGTTCTGTTGGCAAGTGCTATATCCATAAAGACGTATCTGAATCGGCAATTTTTGCAGGGTATCTTATAAGATTTGTATTAGATAAGAAGAACATAGATTCTGATTATTTGTTTTACTTTTGTAATAGTAAGTTGTATTCCCTATGGGTTGAGACTATTCAAAGACCTGCTGTACAAGCAAATATTAATGCGCAAGAATTTCGTAAAATGAGGATTCCACTTCCTCCTCTTGATAAACAGCGAGAAATAGCAAACCAAATCTTTACAATTCGTCAGCAAGCAAAGGCATTGCAAGAAGAAGGAAGGAACATATTAGAACAAGCGAAAAAAGAAGTAGAACAGATGATAATTGGAAAGTAATGCAAAGACTTCAAGGAATATATTGTACCGATGGCATAGCACGAAATAACACTTGTTTGTCTATTTCAGCATTAGACGATATGATATGGATGGGTTCTGATGGCGGAAGACCGACAAATATGTCTCATGATATTCATAGATTTATTGGTTGGAGTGTTATAAATGGTCTATATATGTCGCATGAACTAAGTTATGTTGTTGGTAATACATATATTCCTGAAAGCAAAGACGAAAAGGAAGAGTTGCAAGAACGAAGATTGGCGTTCTTTTACAAATACATGGGTGAAGCCATTCAAAAATATAAGAAAGCATTTATAGAGGAATTAAACAAACATAAATTGTATTGTGTTGATGGAAAAGGGAGATGGCTTTATAATGGTATTGTTCTATATGGATATGTAGAAATTTTATACAATGCATTTCCAGAACTAAAGGAACACATAGATGATGACGGACTGATCCTACTTGAACACTTATTAGAGGTTTTTAATTATTGTGGACAAGGCGTATTTAAAAGTAAGCATAACCAGTTATCAGTAGTATTACATTCTTTTTTTCGCAGATCATATTCCATATACAACAATTATAATTTTGGGTTTCTTGATAAACTATTTGAAGTATATAACAATGGAAATCATAGTGTCAAAGTACGTTTAGATACAAATCTTATAGGTTATGCTCCTTCATGGCGTCAGAGTCATGAATATGAATTCTGGTATGGACCTAAATATAATGATGACATAGAAAGTATTCCAGAAGGATTGACAAGATATGAAAGTGACGAGATAGACAAAGTATATACTAATATAAAATCTACGGAATTTATATGGCAGAAGAAAGATGATGGTAAGCAGTATCAGTTTGAAATGGAAGAAGTGACAGATGCCGAAGCTCCTACATTAGGGAAAAATACATACGGATGTCGATATCTTCATGCGTTATACGATTTTGCCCACAAAGAATTCAACCATTTTGATGGCGCAATAAGGTGTTATGATTTAGAAAATATGATAAAACGTATTGATACCCCTATGAATCAAATGGGGCATCAAGCAGAATATACAAAGATCTTCAGAATAGACGGGCATATCTCCTTAGATTTGTGGAAAAGTCTTATCACTCAATATCTATGTTCAAATCATTCTGTATATGACTATTTTGGAACACCTCGTCCATTCTCCAAGCGTCAGAAAGAAAAGCCAAGAGGACATACACTTCAAGACTATGTTCCATATCAGATTGACAAAGGTGATGGAATTCGCTTGTTTATATCCTATCATAATACAGAAGGTTTTGAAACTAATAGATGCTTCTGCAAATATGATTTAATAGAACTAAAAGATGGTACTTATAATGCTATTGACTTCTCTACATTAGAAGTGGCTAAGGCATTATGGAAAGTCGGAGCAGAAATAGAGATACCAATAGATGTGAAGGTGGTTCTCGTTGAAGATAATTATCATACCATTCCTCAGATTTTCCATTCAAATATAGATTGCCAAGAAGATTTGAACAAGACATTGGAAGGCATTCGATTACTTGTTAATCAACATGTCAAGAATGGAGATGATGAAATATATTCATTTTCTATAGGTTGGAATTTAGAAGATCATAGTGTCAGCATTAGTTTTATGGGGCACGTATTTGATATATATTGTTGGCTCAATTCATTTGAGAACATCCCTGTTAACCATGAGGAATTGAAGAGTTGGTTAGAAAAGCAAAATTATTATATCCATAAAAATGGGAAAGATTCACCCTCTCCTTTAGAGGCAAATCATATTCAAAATGACGGTATCTTATACTTCCAACATCGTCACGTATTAAAAGATATTAACATGTCTGATTTAAAAATTGACCCCGAAGTTGGAATAACGGCTAAGATACAAACTGAAGATAAAGTCCTGATCAAGCTGTTAAACGAAGGAAAGATTTTCTTTGCTCCGCTATTTGTTGTTAGTGATACAAAAGAAGAAACGACTGGGGAAAGTTATTTTAGGTCACCCTATTCGAGCATTTTTCGTGAAACGAGATGCGTATTAGATAGTGTCCAATTAATAAGTTATGTTTGGACAACAAAACACAAATTGTAGGATATATCAAAATAAGTTATAAAACGTAAGGAGATTTTTTAAAAGAAATTCATGTGATTGATCAATTTATAACGATATGACAAAAGAAGAAGGAACATACCTTTTAATGGTCGACTACAGATATTCCGATGGAATAGGTACACATCATATTCCTATTCAATATGGTAATGGGAAAGCTCATCTTTTGATGTGTGACTATGACAATGATTGTTGGGCTCCTGATGGTAGTCCTATCATGAACTTTGGCGAGATGACAGAGAAACAAATATTCGAAGTTGTTAGGAAAACACATATATATTATAATTCTATTAATGAAGGCGATAATTACCGTCTTAAGCATCTGGAACTGGATTGTGGCCAATGTTTTAATTCCATCTACAGACCAATATTCACATATTATCTTACGGAAGATATTCAAGCCACATCACAAAGCAAGATATCTTCCACAGAGTACTACAAAGATTTACCGATTAATTGTTTCCTGGATTATTCAAATCAGTTACGGCAGTTAGAGATAATCCTTGACGATATGGCCGAAGTGTTCAAAGTTGTTGCGCCCCATTATCAACAACGTAGCGTTTACGGACATGCCATTAGGAACATTATTATTTTAGCTTGCACTGAATTGGATGCAAGGATGCAGAGCATATTAGTAAACAATGGAGTACAATCCATGGGAAAACATTTTGAGATGTTGGATTATTACAAATTGAAAGATGCATTAAAGCTGGATGAATATGAGTTGTCTTTTTATAGATATGGTGATTTAGGAACCTTTTCGCCTTTCTCTACATGGGAGAATAACGAACAGTTATATTGGTATCAAGCATACAATCATATAAAGCACAATCGTGAAAAACATTTTGCTGAAGCGAAATTATTCAATGCGCTTAATGCTATCATGGCTTATGCCATCATTCTAATTGCCCAATATGGGTATAGGAATGATTTATGGCGTGAGACTGTTGGTAAAATCATTCATATAGAAAAAGAACCTAAGTGGGATTTGGAAGATTTCTATATCAAGAGTTCTAACGGGCAGAGAGATGTTCCATATCCATTTCAACAATAAGATTTCGAACAAATAATAAAAGATCAATATGAAGGATAAAAGAATTTATGGAATGTTTGGCCCGAAGATAAAGGGTATGAGGCTGGAGCAGGGGTTGAAGCAACGGCAGTTAGCTGAATTGCTGGGGACGGACATGCCTATGTATAGCAAGATGGAGTTGGGGGCGCGGCGTGTAAGACGTGATCAAGTTCCTAAGTTGGCGGAGCTGTATAAGGTTGACGAGAAGGAACTGATGACGCTCTGGCTGGCTGATGGTGTGTACGCTACTTTGAAGGAAGAGGACAAAACCCTCCGTTTAGATGCTATAGACTTGGCAAAGGAGTACTTTTCCGGAGAATGATGGATTGTTGTCAGAACCCTATCGGTTTCAAACAACTTGTTTTCGCATTGTTTTCGCAAAACGAAAAATCAGCAACTTGAATTTCTTCTAAGTTGCTTGATTTTCAGTGTGGACCAGACAGGGCTTGAACCTGTGACCTCCAGATTATGAGCTTTTTCCATAGTAATTTCACGAAATCACAAATAATGCTAAATATCGGTAAATAAATGAGTTACAAATTTTGTGTATTGCAGAAAAATTCGTAAATTTGCACCGAATTCAGGGGTCTATGTTCACCTCATGTTCACCAAATATTATTCGTAAATGCCTGTAAATAAAGGATTCTGCCATGCCAAAGAAGATTTTTATGTCCACCGATTCGGCTGATTTGACCAATTTCAGCTACAAGGGTGTCTATGTGTCGCTTACCATTGACACGCGAAAATGGACTGTTACCCAAAGGGATGAAGCTGGTCGCCCAGCTGAACATGACCAGGCTCAAGAGTTACCAATTGTCCTGAGAGTAACCAAGGATTCTAAGCGGCTTTATCTGCCTATTGGCGAAAAATACACATGGAATAATTGGTTAGAGATGTGTAAGCATGAACAAAGTACAAGAGTTAGAGCCGATTCTGAGAAGAGGGCAAACTTAAAGCAACATCTTGCCAAAATAAAGCCGACAATTTGTGAAATGGCAGATGCTGGCACATTCTCTCTTGTTAGGTTGAAAAACGTATATAACGGAGTTGCTGATGATAACGTTACGATATATTCTATTTGGGATGAATATATTCAAAAGAAGAAAGATGATGGCAAGGCTGGTACCGCGAGAGTTGGCAGAGACATCAGGAATAGGTTTATCAAAGACAACGGTATGGACGTTGTATTTGCCGACATTGACCATTCTTTCATACAGAAATGGGCAACGAAGATGAAGAAAGCAGGACTTAGCACAACCTATACAGGCATTGTGTTACGTTCGTTCCGCACTATAGTTAATATTGCCATCAATAAGGGTTTTATAAAAGGTACCACTAAGGAGATGTTTAAGGATTCTGGCTACAATAAAAAAGCTAGTCGCAAACATGAGTTCCTCGATGTGCCAACTATGCGTCAATTGTATGAGTTTTGGGAGAAGGATGAAGCAACGGATGAAAATGGTAACGAGCTTTACATTCCAAGGGACAAGCACGCATTGTTCCGTGACCTTGGGCTATTTCTTTTCATGTACCTTGGCGATGGGCAGAACTTGGCGGACACATTGCGGTTAGAGTATGACGGGTGGTATTTTGCCACCCACGGAAAGCAATTGAGATTCTATCGCCATAAGACCAAAGAGCGCAATGAAGATGCCAGCGAGGTTATCTTCCCTGTTACACCTGAGATAAAGAAGATACTCGACAAGTATGCCAATGAGCCCAAACTCGGTCAGCGCGTTTTCCCTATCATGAGTCAGCTCCTAACTCCTGAAAAAGAAATTTGGGTGATACAACGATACAACAAATACATTCGTAAGCATATGGGTAAGGTCGCAGAACACCTTGGTATGGAGCAAAGGCCGTCACCTACATGGGCCCGTCATAGTTTCGCTACGAACCTGAATAATTCTGGTCGAGTACCTTATAAATATATTAGTGATAGCATGGGGCATAGTAGCAATGGCGACATCACTTCAAACTATATCGGCACCTATCCGCTAGAAAAGATGCTGGAATACAATGCCTATCTGCTCAAAGATCCGAAACCAGAGGACAAAAAGGCAGCTTTGCTTGAATTGTTAAAGGGGATGAGTGCGGAGGAGCGTGCCGCACTGATGGCTGAAGCTTCAAAATAAGTTATAATCTGGCGCAATCTCAACTTTTTTGTAAGATTGCGCCAAGTTATAAAGTCAAATATCGCATAATCAGATATCACTCAATGGGAGATTTTGGGGTCAAATATGCAAATTATACTAAACAAATCTCAAAAATTACAAGATTTTGTCTTTTATAAAAGATAAAATTGTTATCTTTGCAGCAAATTTCATCTATAAAAGATATGAGAGCAATTGTAAGACAAAGTTATTTTGACAAGATAACGAAGCATCTTGGTAAGGACACCATCATTATTATAGTTGGTCAACGTCGTGTAGGAAAGAGTTACACTCTGCGCCTCTTTAGGGATAAAGTAGCAGAAGATGCTCATGCAAACATTATCTTCATTGACAAGGAGAAACATGAGTTTGCCGACATTCAGACTGACCGGGACTTAAATGCCTATATTGATGAACGGCGAGACAAGACAAAGACCAACTATATCCTAATAGATGAAGTTCAGGATATAGAAGGTTTCGAGAACAGTATTCGCAGTTATTATGAGGAGCCAGATATTGAAATAGTTGTAACAGGCTCCAACTCCAATATGCTCAGTAGTGACTTGGCTAACAAAATAGGCGGTCGCTACAAGGAAATCTTCGTTCAGGCACTAAGCTATGAGGAATTCATGAAGTTTCACAACTTGTCCGACAGTGATGATACGTTAGCAAAGTTTATTCAGTTTGGTGGATTGCCTGGTTTGAAAAAGATAGGACTTGACGAACAAGATGCACGTGAGTACCAGATGGATGTCTATAGCACCGTACTGCTGAAGGATGTTATCAAGCGGAATAATATCCGCAATGTGCCTTTTCTGGAAAACCTTGTTCATTTCCTTGCTGACAATGCAGGGAAAATCATTTCTGCCAACAGTATCTCAAAGTACATGAAGTCACAGGGCGAGAAAGTTACTTCCACCGCCATCATCAATTATGCCAAATACCTGTGCGAATCATACATGATCCACAAGGTGAACAGGTATGACATTCACGGACGGAAGATATTTGAGAGCAACGATAAATTCTATTTTGAAGACAATGGTATTCGTAATGCTCTTGTAGGTGGTTCACGCGAGAGAGACATTGAGAAGGTGATAGAGAATATCATCTATAATCACCTTGTCCGTCTGGGCTATGAAGTAATGGTCGGACAACTTCAGGCTGGTGAGATTGATTTTGTCTGTACAAAGCCAAAAGGCGAAAGGATATATGTACAGGCCTCTTATATTATAGCTGACGATAACACGTATGAGCGTGAGTTTGGTAACCTCCGTGCCATCAAAGACAACTATCCCAAATATGTCATCTCTATGACACCATTGGTTACCAAGTCTGATGACAATGGCATAACCCATCTTCATCTCAGGAGGTTCTTAACGGAAGGGTTGGAGAGGTAACATGTATGACTATTCCACGTATAAATCACCGTTTATTCCGCTATGGAGCCACAAAACCGGCGGTTTTAGCGGAATAAACACGATTTTATCCCGAATTTAACATTTCAAAGTGCTTCTAAATGGATGAAAAGGTATTATTAGACTGGAAAGAAGCTCACGCCGATATCTATTCCGTGTTCAAGCAAGACTTGGAGGCACAGTTGCAGAAGCCCTATCATGAAACCATTCTTGAATTGGGCGACAGTGAGGATGTGGACTCTCTGCAACAGACTATGACCAGCCTTGCCTCAGTTACATCGCAGGGTCATCTCGACATCGAACAACTGTATACCACAGCTGTAGAGCAGAATGACGAGGTGGCTCTTTGTCTGTGTTGCTATCTCGTCTTTGATAATGGTGCGGAGCGGCTTGCCAAGGCATTCAAGGAAAAGGCCAATGAGAGTGGCACCAAGACAATCACGGATGCATTGGGTGACTACATCCGCTTTCGCAAGCAGAATCAGCAGCAGGAGTCAGCTGAGGTGACTTCCAATGAATTGAACATATTGACCCTTCGCCGCTGGCACTACGACCATCCAGAGGAGTATGCAGAATTCTTGTCTTTGTTCCAAAAGGCATACGAAGGTGACATGACCTTCATTCAGAACAACTTTTTCTTCCTCATCGAATCTCTCAACTTCACAGGAGTAAAGGGCATGATGGCAATTGCCGCCAGTCTGTTCCCTGGCAATAACCACTATGTGCAGCAGTTGACATCCCCTGAGGGCAATCCCCTGAAGGGTCGCTTTGCGGAATTGCTTGAATCCACCATCAACAATGAAGCCATCCGTGAGAGATTGCTCCGCAAGAATCCCTACCTGTTCAGCCTGTACTACTGGCTTGTCTTCGATGACGGCTTCCTTCATGCAGCCGACCTCATTTCCCACACCTTCTTGCGAGACAACGCTCCCGCTTGGCTGAAGATGGTAGGCAGTCAAGCAGTAGAAGCCCTTATCAGCACCAGTGTTGACAAGGCACATTATACCAAAGCACAGTGGCAGGAAGTCAGCCGAAAGATAAAGAAGGGTGAGGCAAAGCAAGTGATCAAAGCCGCCTTGCTTGATGTTCAGGGGCGTAGAGGTAGAAAGGCAACGTATGTCATTCTGGAAGAGATGCTGCCAAAGGAACATGTCGCAGTCCTAACCGCAGAAATTCGCAAAGTGCTTTCAGAATGGAAGCAAGTTGATGACACCGATTCCGTCTTGGCCTACATTTTCGTCGCATTGGTAGAAGGTGAAATTACGAACGGTGAATACAACTATCGAACGTTCCATGCCGCCATGCGTGAGAAGTTCCCTGATTGCAATATCAGCAAGGGCTTCGACTGGGCAGAGGCGGTCTATAATGCCATTATGCCCAACAACGATGACAGTAATCTCAATGTCTCGGATAAACACATCGTGCGAGGGCGCAGGTATGCCAGAGACATCAGACTACTATTACAGTCGGTCATCAATCCAAACATCGGATGATTCCGTATTTCGCTTCAAGAGGGTGAAGGCTAGATGACATACATTTGTTGAAGTCGGATAGACTAACTTTGCGCATCAAATACAAATGGTCACTAATCGCATTTTTGTGCAACAACTTTGGCTTGTGAATTTGAATGGAACCCTATACGATGTCCTTGACTTTCTTTAAAGTCATCGATTTTGTCTTTTGCTAAACTTAACATCAAATCTGTTGTCTCTGTAATCTCCTTAAAGTGTTTGCAGAATAGTTCAAACATCATGGACTTATTTGTAAAATAGAAGGATGTCACTGTTTTTATCGAATTGCTAAAAGATAAAGCCAGGCAATGATTTTCAAGTTCCGTATTTACTTTATCTGCAATATAAGTCTTTTCATCTAAATCCAACTTCTCATAGTCTTCATCCTCACATTGAAATTCAATCTTGCATTCTGCGTATTCTCCATGAAGATCAATGGAAGCGACGAACTTGTAATCGTCATAATTAAAGATGCATAATCCATCTTCGATTTTACATTCCACCCCCTCATTATTAAGGAAATCGGACAACGCTGTGCGCATTTTGCAAACATTTCCTATGAAGGTTAACCTGTTCCAAAAACCACTTCCTTTATGTAGACAACTAATCCTCATAATTCATAAATTTAGAAGTTATAAATAAGATGTTCGTTATGCTAAGGCACTACGTAATTGTTTATAGGTATATGAGACCTTCCAGCGGTCAATCTCATATGCACGATTAACCAGTTGGGGATGAGAGTAGAATGCCATCCTGCAATTCTGTTGAATTTTATTCCAAAGAGAACTATCTTCTAAAGAATGATATTCTTTAGCTTGACGAACAAACTGGTAATAATCATTCCCAGTGTCCTGCAAGCCGCTAACCATTTTGAGAGTCATACGCTGAAATACAGTTTCTCCCATTGTAGCAGCAGCGCATCTGTCTGCGGAGAATTCGCTTCGGCGAGACCAATATTGGAGAGCAAGAAATATTGGACCTGTAAGCGTATATGGTATAACACCAAAATCATCACCTAAGTCCTGAATTATATCAACTACGCTTTTATACAATACATGTTTGCACAAGATATGTCCGCACTCATGTGCCATGAGACACATTAGCTCTTCGTCATCCAATTTTTCAACGCAAGAACTGGAAATACAGACAAACACATTGGTCTCTCCAGAAGTAAACGCATTCATAACCGGATCGTTATATACATAAACTTCTGGCATTGCTAAACCAATTCTCTCGGTTGTCAGCTTCATGAGGTTGTATACTCTAGGTAGGCACCGAGAACTGGCTTTTATCATCATGGCGAGATTCTCGCCCCGGAACATTCGTTCATAGCCAACTTTCAATAGTGAGCGGCATAAACTATCAATGAACGGAATCTTTTGCAGCATCTGGAGTGCCTTCTTGTCCTCTGGATGCATAATATCTAATGCTGTCATCATGCTACATTAAAATTAGAGTTAGTACTTGCCTGATATTTTACTCGCATGTAGGCAATTTGCACAACAGCAGGAACAGTGACACGATAAGCGGGTCCCATCAAATCCCAGACTGTCCAACCTGTCAGAATAATCCATCCTACAGGACCTAATAATAAACCAAGACCTCTTGAAATAGTGCCCACTCCAATTATAACTATTCCACGAGTAAGCAGAATCTCTGAAAGCATTCGCATGACAGAATGGATCACTATTATGAAGAGTCTCTTATTAATTACCCTGAGAGCTATAAGCGCCGCAGCAAGTCCTGCTCTTGAATACGAATACCCCTTAATGCCACATTCATACATTATGGATCGGACTTGCTCCTCTGTCATTTCACCAATTGCCTTAGATGAAATCTTGATAAGAAGTTTCTGCTCCATGTCTTCCGCCGTGTCGTGCTTAGTTATTCCTTTAACACCCATCTTTTTGCAGACATCATAAACGATGCTTTCGTATCTCGGACCTTGTCCGTTACGAAAGAAATTAAGAATAGTGTTGCCTCCGTAGCTTTGTAGTTCAGAGGCAAGATCCTTCCACATACCCTTCATGTTATTAGGATAACACGAAATGAAACTATCGGTATTTGCCAATGACTCACTAAAACGGATTTCTCCATTATTATTGTACATAAGAATGTCACAAAGTGTACGAAGATCTTTGTTCTCACAGTTTGCTAGAAATTGAAGGTCGAAATCTGGTCTCATAATATTAGAAATTAGTTAATTGATAATAAGATTAGTAGTTATAAATCACTAGAAAAGTCCAAAAACTTTTTTCGCGCCAATAGAGGCTCCAATACCGATTCCTAAACCGCCTACGATACCACCGACAATAGTGCCAATTCCAGGACAAATCATAGAACCAGCGGCAGCTCCAGCACTTGCACCGATCCATCCTCCACCAACACTAGCAGCATTAGATACAGTGTTTTCAGCAAATTTCTTTCCCGAAATCTTTCCGCGGCAGAGATTAATAACATCAGGAATAGTTGTTCCAACAAAAACCACGCTACTAACCACTGCATTTGTGCGTAATGCTTTGGTAACAACGTTCGCAGCAGCCGCACCTGCAACTTGTTTGCCGGCAATGACAGATGCCGTCTTTGTAATCATATTCTTACCCACTTCTGTATTCATGGTAGCACGAACAATAGGTTTTACAGTTTTTGTGGCGACTGCGGCAAAGTTACGTCCCACATGTGTACGAAGCAGCTGCTGAGCAGCTACTCCAGAGATCATCGTTGAGACACCGGACAACAATGATTGTTTCGAAGCGAATTTTAGTGCTTCGCCATGAGACATACCTTTTGCTTTTGCTGTGCAATAAGCCACACTGAACGAAAGCCCACATGCGAATGCACAAGCAACAGCCTGTGTCTGAACATCGAACTTAATGGAGTCGATATTTCCAGCCTTGGCAATACGAACCGCTTCTTTATAGGTGTAATGCCCCTTCAAAACCATTTGCTCTGCCATTTTCGGGTCAGTAATGCCTGGTACCTCTCCTTTTTCGATATGGCTACGCATTAGTTTAATTGCTTCATCATATTGGTCTCTGGGAACTTCCAACTTCATAGAACCATATCTGTATGAGCCATTCTCAAATGCAGATGCAACAGACTTTGATGCGTTCGCATGATATTTCGTTTGTATCATAACACCATTAGATATACGATCTGGTCCATTTAGAGAATTGTCACAACCGACTTTTTCCACGGTTTTACCATGCATTCTGTCCCAAAGAGCATTTGCATCTTCTGCGGCAAAACCATGCCCTTGTTTGCTATGATACTTCGTCCATTGCTGATTATTTGTACACTTGGCATTTGCTGTTGATGCAATACCATTGAATGTCTCTTGAAAATCGTTCTTCATTATAACTATGAATTAGATTTCTCCACCGTCTTTTCTGCCCATGGGTGGTTTGTGGCATCAACCTGACTTTGGCGCCTATTGGTCTGATTGACGCAGCAAAGATACTACACAAAAAATAGACAACTATGCAGCATTACTTCATACTACATAGTTGTCCTATTTGAACCAAGGCTATTATGTTATTTTTTGAGTTTACTTATTTTGGCGATGTCTGCCAAACTGAATGTTGATTGATGAATATCTTCATCATTTTTTTCGTCGTTGGGGACTTCTGCACAAAACGGGAACCATCCAATAGCCTTGGATTGTGGATTCATACTTGGTTTAACACCAGTGATAAGTAATTCACTATAATCTTTCCATCGCTTAGGTATCTCTATTTTTAAATCGCAGTATGTGCGGTCACCTTCTTTGTATGTCTGAACAACAATTCCACTTCTTGTTTCATGAGTCTGAGGCTTTTGTATCTGTGGTTGTTTTGTAGTTAATTGAGCCTCTTTCGACTTCATGGAATCCTGCGCATCAGTAACATTCTCTTTGTCTGTTGAATTTGTATTTGCTTGCTCTATAGTTGACATTAGACGGTTGAACCAATCCGTCACAATAAAGAAAGTGGCATAATCAGAGTCAAAATAAAGTTTTCTGACATCCTCAGGCAAGGCTGAGTGACTACGTGCATTACTGAGTTCTATCATGTGCAACAATGGACCGCTGATAGTTTCAGATTCATCTAATTTCTTAAACTTTATGGCTTTTGCTATATTTGCATAATAACTTGAGTCATCCTTTTTTAAACTCGGAACAAGATTAAATTCTTCATTAACTTTTATAAGAATCTGCTCAGTAATATTTCTCATATGGTTGCCATGAGCTGAATCGTAATCCCCATTATGGAAAAACTCCATGAGGTTGTCTAAAAATTCAGTCTTGAATTTGTTTGCAATCCAACCATTTGAAAAGAAATCCAGTAGGTATTCATAACCAACATAATAGTGATTTTTCGAATTTAAATCGCTAATGATTTGATCTATCATTTTATAAGGGGCTCCAGATTTATAAAAAATAGTCTTCCCCTCCTGAAGTCCTTTACTTTTTAAATATTCTAAAATAACATCTGCTGTATCTCCATCAGCAGCACGAAGTAATTGACCGGAATATATGTACAAAGGAATTCGTTTTTCCCTTACAAGATCTACCAAGCCAAGGAAGCCACTTTTATTAGCGTCCTTGTCGGGTGAGTCAGACTTTACACCATTAGCATCAAGAATTACGGCATGATACCTTTCTGCTTCCGACACCAAGATGTTTTCGCATACATCAACATAGTTAACTTGTTGAAAGTTAACATTTTGGTTTTGTTGGCGGATCATTTCCAATGCCTTTATCGGCTCATCATCCAGCCATAAAATGTTATATCTAAAGTTCATACTATTGGGGTATTAATTATAAATCCAACTTTATACTCATCATTTGCATTTGTGAACATCGTAATATTTGCATTATATGCCTTTAAAAACTGCTGGGCGGAATAAAGACCGATTCCACTTCCTTCTCCGATGCCATTTTCAAAAACTTTTGCTATGTCACCGTAAAATGCTTTGCCATTGTTTTCTATGATAAGCTCTATCCTTTTCGGGTCTTTCTTGTCTGGCCGTATAGAAATACGTACGCTTTTTTCTGGTATGTCAACAATCCCTGCATCTTTATAAATTGTCATAAATCTCATCCTTACTGAAAGTGGAAGAAGTTTAACGACAAGCTTTGTCCACCATGAGTAGTTCTTTTTTGTTATTTTTTGAGATAGCTCTAACTCGTCAATTTCTTTAAAAGCATGTTCATGAAGATTTTTTATTATATTACCAAGCAGGTATTTGCAAAATCCTTTTTGATTCATATTAACCTTCACATCGGTATATTCCCCGAAATAGTATTCGATGCGAATCGGTGATTTTCCTCGATATCCCGAGGCTAGATTATCTTGATTAAAGACCTCTCTTATTACAGAATACATTTTGAATGGTTCAGCCATCGAACCGTAATCAAAATGCTCTATATTCGCCAAATTTGTGCATAGATTATCAGTTTCATCACACGCCATTTGCATTTTCCCGACTAACCATTTGTCGTTGAACTTGACCTTCCGTTGTAAGATAGATGTGTAAAGTGCAGAATTTTTTCTTATTTGCGGCACCATACTTTCTTTGACTCTTTTAAGCTGTATATCAACAGGCCAGCCCAAGCACTCATAGGCTCCATGCATTTGCATTGAAGCTTTATACGATTCAACAATGTCCCTTATCTCATCCTCCGTGAAAACCTCTTTATTTATCAATAGTTCGTTAACCAGCCCTTCAATGGGAGCAACCACTACCAAACCAAAATCTTCTGAATAATTATGTTTGTGCTCCCTAACCTTACCCATTAGTTGCTGAAGATCATGAATCTCCATTTGTAATTGGGTAATTATAGTTAAAAGTTCTTCCTTTGTCAGGTGTAAATAGTCATTCTCCATATTACACTCTTTCATTAATTAAATGAACGGTATTCGATACAACATTAACCAATTTTTCTAGTTCATGTCGTTGGTCGTCATTCCATTCTTTATAATTTTTAGGTTGAATCTCGTTTATCCATTTTAGCGTTGGTTTTAAACGATTTTTATTATTATCTTCACTTCTATTTATAATTTGCAAGAGTCGTTGTATCTTTTGATCAAGACTTTGAATGTCATGTCGGATGCTATCTATATGTTTATCTATTTTTTCCACTTGCTTCCTGTTTTTTGAACGAACCAAGGCAATACCGCTAATAGCACTGACACCAGCAATTGCAGCTCCAATGGGGCCAAACAGTCCTAAGACAAAACTTCCACCTGCCACACCTGCGCCTCCTGCAGCGACAGCACCTCCTCCCAACCATGCTAATGCAGCATTAGTTGCCGCAGCTCCAGACAAAGTACTGATGGCAGTACCTGTTGAAGCAGTGCCTAACACGGTAGCTACTGACATTGCCGCAGTAGAGCCAAAGGCACCTAATGCGCCGCCAGCAGCTGCTGCACCACCGGCCCAATATGCCGCAGCTCTTCCTGATTCTATAGTAAGTTCCTCAAACTTCTGTGGGTCATTTTCATATTTTACAGCAGTTTGAAAGTCCCGAATGTTCTCAAACCATTCATTCGAACTTTCCTCACACCATTTGGGTAATCCACTGATATTTTCTAATTCTTCAGCGATTCTACAAATGGTGTTAACGTAGCCTTTACGTTTCTCAAACAGTTGCTGGGCGAGTTTAACCAATTGATCCCGCTTGTATGTATACTCGTCACATAATTTTTTAAGTTCCTCCATTTTCTTCTCCATTTCTAAGGAACCCATAATTTTCTTAAATATATTCATATTTATAAAATTAGCAGTACGTCACCGTCTTTTTTGCCCATAGGTGTTTGTGGCATCGTTTGCTTGCGTACAAGTTCTTGCAAAGACTTTGCAAAGGTATAATGTATTTTATAAATTAGTGTGCAGGATTTCTTCATACTTTATAATTGTCGCTCATGTTCTTAATCTTTTCCCTAAACTCCTCTACTAACCACAAAGGTTCCACAACCTCGATGGCATCATTATAAGAAAACAGAAGCATTTTAAGTTCAGTGTTAATTTTTAGCTTTAACTTAATAAAAGTGTGGCTCTCAGTTCCGAGTTCTTTAAGCTCGGTTTGTGTCCAATGTAATGGCTTAGTTCTAATATAATCAATACTTTTGTGGCTTACCTTTAGAACAATTTCCTCCACTGCAGTATTTTTGTAGTTTGATACTCCTACGATGTCGTCAAAATACTCATCAAAATCAATATCTGTATCGATATATGGTTTGCTCAAATGTTCGATTTTTGTTATCCTGTCCAAAGGAAAATTCAAAATATCTTCCTTATCTTCAGAATAGGCAAATACATACCATCTCCTATTATACTGGCGGAGATGATAAGGGTGGATATTGCTTGTGAACTCATTCTTGGAGAATGGTTTGTACCACATCTTAAGAGGGTACTTATGAGTAATAGCTTCTAATATCCCTTCAACATATTCAAGTCCCATCGCTTCACTATTATTATCAAAAGACATGAAACTGATACCGTTTTCTGAAACGCCTTTTTCTAATCCCATTAGGTAAAACCTAAGCATATCATATCGTGGATCACCTTTAAACAGACTTAGCTTTTCAAGAGACTGGCGAATAACTTCCATGTCCTTAGAGGTTTGCTGCATAATAGAGAAATTTGTGTCTTTATATCTCCACAAACGTTCCCTACCTCTATACAGCGATGTTTCATAGACGGCACCATATTTTTCCTCCAACTCCTTCAGATTATCACGGAGTAAACGCTCACTAATAACATCCATCTGAGGGTCTGTTCGTATCTCGTTAAGAGTGTGACCTTCGGATTTGCGAAGTAATTGGTCTAGCCTCATAAGCCGTGCGAACTTATCTTGCCCTTCATGCATTGAGGATTTCTTATATTTTGACATATCCTTCTATCTTATACTTTATTGATTAACAAATATATTCAAGGATGAATATGAGACAACTGACTCACAGCTGCATGAAAGACCCTTGCTTTTACAAAGTTCTGGAAATCTTGGTTGGCAAAGTACGTTTGTACGAACCCTGTCTTTTCTTCAAGCATCCCAGCAACAATGTTGATGATGTCATCATTGAAGGTTATCCGTGCCACCTGCCTATCTCCATTTCGTACCAGCATATCGTTGGCAATGTTCCATATGAAAGAGAAGAGAGCGTTATATTGTATGTTGTCCATCAGTTTTCAATACTTATGAGTTATCAACTATTCTCATTGTCCATTTGTACTTCGTCTGGACGTATTAACTCATTAACATCAACGTTAAGAACTTTTGATATTTTTATGAGCGATTCGAGATTTGGCTGTGAAAAGTTTGTCATCCATTTGGACACAGTAGGCTGGCTGACTCCCAACTATTCGGACAACCAGATATTTGGCAAATCTTTCTCTGCCATAACGACCTTAAGCCGATTCAATTTCTTTACTTCCATATTATTGAAATTTATAGTGCAAAAATAATAAAAATAATCGAAATAAATTTCTTTTCAGGAAAGATTTTTAACTAAAATTGTTGAATTCAGCCCGAAACAGCCACTCAACACACACATTTTATATATTAATCACAGAAATAGTTGCCGAACTTGACGTTCTTGACCAGCCCTCTTCATAACATTTGTACAGTAAGCAGATAAACTTTTGCTTGCCACCTTCACCTGTGTTTTGTACAATCATCGAACGTATTGTTGTTTAAGAGTGCCACTTCGTTTGCCCCCATTTGCAGGTAAATATTATATTTGTACTTTAGGACAATAGAGCGGACGGCGTTTGTGTAAATGACAAATGTCGGAGGTGATGTCGGAGGTCTTGTCGGTGGTACAGAGGACGATTGAACGCGACCTTGCAGCAATAAAAACCAAGGGACTATCATTCGTGAGGCTAACGTCAAATCAGGACGTTGGCTTGTTATCAAAGGATAAAAACCGTCAAATATGACGGAAAATGATGAAGGGTAATCTCAAAAACAGACAGATTTGGCTGTTTCTGATACCCAAGGTGATACCAAAGTGGCACTCAAGATGGCACCCAAATGTTACTCAAAGTGTTACCCAAGATGTTACCCAAAGTGTTACTGAAGGTTCGTCGCAAACCTGATACCAAAATTAGGTATATGTTTTCTGCCCCAATAAGAGAAGTCAGATTGGCGATTTACCAATCTGACTTGTGTAACATCGTGATATATATGCGTTCATTTGCCATTACTCCAGCCATTGCGCTTCTTAGTGCCATCCCAGTTGGTGAGTTCACCGCTGACACCACCGCCACCTGAGCTAACACCACCATGACCACCAGCGGCAAGGAGCAGCGTTGTCATCATCTCTTTGGTGACGTTCATCTCTGTGCATAGTTGATTGGTACGGAGTATGCCAAAGTTGCACTTGTACTCTGTGAGATCAGTCCAGTTAACCTGGTCCAACAAATTCTTCGTTGCCTGTTTGCGTTGGTTCAGGTCTGATGCGTCAAAGCCATCCTTCAACGCCTCACCGACAATACCACTGCTGATGACAGTCTCTTGTTCTGATGAGAAGAGAGAAAGACCAGACCCGGTAAAGGTGCGGATAGCGTCCTTTGCCTCGGCAATCCAGTTGTCCACCTGTTGCCAGAAGGCTTGTATGGATTGCTGGATGGAATCCCAGATGTCCTTGATTTCAGGAACGGCAAGCATCTCCTGCAACTGTTGCTCTGCCTTGTCTGCCCTTTGCTGTTCTCGTGATGCGAGACTCCTGCTTTGAACTGCATCGGCATTGGCTCGGTCAAGGCTGACTTCAAGTTCGCCTATCTCTTTGTCCTTTTGTTGGCGCAGTGTGGTGATGGCCTTATCGTCCATGCGTGAGATTTTATCCTTCAATTTCTCGTTCTCAGCGGCCAGTCGCTCGTTTTCCTTGTGCAGTTGTTTGTCCTGCTCTATTAGTTCTTGGATATGTTCCATCGCCATGTCGTATAGTGACTTCCCAAGTTTAAGGATGTCCTTCTTTTGTGCTTCCTTAGCTTGGAACAGCTCCGTTTGTAGGTTGGTAAGGATTTTCTTCACGGCTTTCTTACGCTCGTCGCGCCACTCCTTTTGCTTGAATGACGGAATAGGAATGTCGAGTTCTGCCATCATCGCTTTGTATGCCTTCTTGACAAGAGGGTCGGTTTCGAGCGTTGGAACGGCAAGGTCTTCCTTCTTCACTTTCGTAGCCTTAGTGTATGAGTTGAGTGCGGACAGGAGGTCATCGGTCTCCTTTTGAAGTTGTTTCTTCTTGCTCTCCTGTTTCTGGATGATGAAGTCGTTCCGTTCCAGATGGTCAAGCCCCGTTTCCGACTTTTTCTGACCACGTTCCATGTCCAGAACTTCTGCCACTAAATCCTGCATGGCCGACATGTCCTTAGCGTTCAGTTTATACGACTTTCCCGTGACGTGATCCATCCAGTCCCAGATGAAATGAGCGTGATAATTGGGTTGCCATGTGGACATGTCGTCTGGATTTTCGAAGTGGCCTTCATCCCTATGGATGTGTATCTGAATGGCAGTGATGCCCCATCGCTTATGGACAGCCTGTGCATATCGTTGTAGGTCACTCATCGTGGTGTTGGGTTTTATATTCACCACACCCTCACGGAGAGGACTGCTGCCGCGACGTACACGATTACGACCTTTCTTGTCGATATATTCCACGTCCCTCTCCTGCATGGTGCGTCCAGTCTTCTTTTTCACCATATCCTTCAGCCAATCATAATAGTTTTGAAGACTGAGTTCTCGCAAGAGAGAGGGGACATAGGTTTCATTGAAACGGGTGAGGTCGGTACGGATGTAGAGCCGTTTCGGATTGAGCGACTTGATGTAATCTTTATCCCGTCTGTTGTGCTGTTCGCTCTGTGCGATGTTGCACGGCTTGATGTGGTCTGATGCTTTTGAAATACTTTCTTTCATGTTTTTACAATTTAATGGTTTATACTGTATAATGTCTATTGGGGTATCGGGGCGGTGCCCTGATTGGAGGGTGCAGGGGGAGAGTCACCCCCTGCTCATGGCGGACTTCGTGCTGAGCCATGATTCTTCGCTTCGCTCAGACGCAAGCGGAGCCCTCGGTAGAGCCCACAACTACGGAAGCATGGCGTGTAGTTATAGTGGGCTATATGATGAGCAAGCTCATCTGCCGCAGTCACCCTTACCATATTCCACATTGCGATTAAGTTTGTTGCAGTAAGTACCGTTGATGCTCTCGTGAGAGAGGTTGCATTGGTGGCATTCTGGATTCCTTCCGTGCCATCGTCTTTCCTGAGCTAACCTGATTGACTGTAGCACAGCATCCTCTTTCAGATTTTCCGAAGCGGTCTTAGATTTTTGTGTATTATTCTTGTCCTTGTCGTTGGTGGGTGAAACGCCCATCACCTCCAAATCGAAAGCCTTAACGAGCAATGCGATATTAGGATTGGCTTCTTCCATCCTCATCAGCATGACCTCATCCTGGGTGGGACATAAAGGTTGCTGGCTGAGAACCATCTGGGCTATATTCAGGAAGTCACCTTGTGCTTTCTCCATCGCGTCTGAGACATGAAGTTGGATGTTTGTCACATTGGCTGCTATCTCCATCCATCGGTCGTACTCACCCTTGTCAGGGAACAGAACCACAGTTCTACCTGTCAGAGATGACAGGTCGGAAGTGGCAAATCCCCTGCCCGTAGCAAGCCAAAGGTATGGCGTGGGGAAGCAACTCATAATGACAGCAGTCATTTCGTCCTTCACCAATGCTACGGTCTTGTCAGGAAAGTCCAGCAACAGGTGCTCGCCGAACAAACACGTTGGCTGCTTATCCTGATAATACCAGCTGTTGTCATATACTTTGCCAGTCTTATTGTCCATAGTGATGATGTGACCGTTGGTTATCTGATGTGCCACATTGATATGCCAGAATATGGGATGTTCTGTCGAACCATCCCCTTGGTCGGTAGCACCAATTGGGTATTTTCCCATCATGGCTGTCAGTCGGTCTTGGCTAAACCAGATGAACGATCGGAGATATTCAAAGAAGGTATTGCTGTAACTCGCTACTTCTACTTTCATGACCTGTCCTCCTTTCCGCTGATGCCATACTGCGAACAGATATGGAAGAATGTCCCGATACTTATGTTGCTTACGTTATTCAGGCAGTTTGTAAACTTCCTGTCCGTTTCTGCGGCTTTGTAACTCGCATTCTGTGAACTTACCAGATGATACAAACTGCGTCCTCGTTCACCAAGTGATGCGAGAGCTGCACCGACATGAAACCAGTCATCGTAGGTGGCTGTGATGTCGATGCCGCAGTTGACAATCTCACGGCAACATCTTTCTGCCCGTTCCAAGTCACTGGAAGGATTACTTCCATAGTACGGAACATGGAAGGTTGGCTTTGGCTCCACCCATACCTTATTATATATAGTAGCGTTTTCGTTCACATACGGCTCTGGGTCGTAGGAGATGGTTCGCATTCGACTCACGTCCTTGCATGACTTGTCAATGACCAGTCCGCTATTTGCAAAATCACGACGTAGTGCTTCGAACTGAGCGCGATGCTTGTCAGGATAGGCTATATGGAAGATGGCAAACCAGCCTTCGCCACGAACGCTGTGGGCAGCATAGAGAATCTGAGGGATGCGTTGCCATTCGTTCCTTAGTTCTGCGAACCATGCCACATCTGGATTATCCTTCCTGTCGATGTCAACACAGAGAAAATTAGAGTGTGCCACGAGGTTTTCCGCCTTGCGTGTAGGAGCAAATGTGCCTGAGATAGTGGCTTGAGGCAACTTTTTCTTCAGGCTCTTTTGCTGTTCCTCGTCTACAATGGAACGGATATGCTCTATCTGTTCCTTGTACTGGTCGCAGAAAAGGAAGTCGCGCAGAGAGATTTCTGTACCGACGTTATCTGCGACGTTTTCGTAGAAGCTGATCTTTGTATCAAATAGATTCTTCATCATAATGCAATTTTGGGATTAAGGTTGTAGTTGTAATTGGGCTGAAAGTCCAGTATTATCAAGGGACTCCGCTACAACTTGGGTACAACTAAAAGCAAAAGTCCAGACCGCATGGGTGAACTTGCCTTGGTTGTACCTATGTTGTGGGCTTACAGCCTTTATCCATAGGGGATTCCGCTTATCTACAACTACAACCATTACTGTTCTTTTAGCGTTTTATTGACATATTGCTGCGAAACACCTAAAGCTTCAGCAAGAGAGTTCTGCGACTTTATCTTGAATTGCCTTTTGACCATCCGCAGTAGGTCGGCATTGGTCAGCTGTCTTTGCACAGTGTTTTGTTCACGAAGCAAAGGATAGATGTGCTCAATATGAATGCGTATAAAGTAATCGGCTACGCGGATGGCATAACGCATGGCATCACCAGTGATGACAGGCTCGCTCCAATGGTCGGACAGGAGATGAGCCATGATAGCCAGACGTGGTACATGGATGTTCATCTTCTGTATTACTCCACCGATGTAATCATCCTTCTCGGTGTCAGCTTTCATGTCGTTGGCATCAGCATATTCGGCATATAGTTGTTCAGCCTCATGGGACAACTGGAGTGTCAAGGGTTCCATGCTGAACAGTCTATCAATAATGTTGTGCCAACGATTACGCATCTCCTGAGTCATCCGCTTGCGGTCGCAGCGTTTTACGAAGTTCACCTTGTCTGGAAATACAAACAGAAAACGCTGAGTGAAGCCAGAGTCCATGAGCGCATCTGTGCCGAATGTCTTGCCGATAAGAGCAGGTTGGATGCCACCGATAATGCTCATGGCTGGGTCATCAACCAATTTTGTGTCCTCGGACTTGCGGTTGATAACGAAACTGACGTTCGACCAGATGGATAGCAACTGCGATATTTCCGCACTGGAACCATTCCCTCCCTTCGAGTAGCGACCGAAGGAGTCTATAAGGGATTTGAGTTCGTCGGCTACAATGATAATCATGTCACCTTGTGCAAGCAGGGCATTACGGGACTCTGGCGAACTGTCACCTGCCACTCGCTGATGGAAAACAGGCTGCTCACCCTCATAGTTTTTATTTTCCCTCTTGTCCAGGTCGTAGGCAGCCTTATCCTTGATGTAAGCTGTAAAGGCATCTTTGTCCTGCTCTCGGAGAGGGCTGGTCACTTCCTTCAGTGGCCCCGTCTTGTTACGGCTTGGTCTACCAACCATGCAGATGAAGTCGCATGGATAATTGGTATAAGGGTTCGTGACAAGTTGCACTTTCTTCCCTGCGGCGATGCCAGCAGTCAGAAAACAACTGACCACGACGAATTCCTGTGGACAGCCGTAGGCTTCAGAAACGGTTCGTATGTAATCCTGTACTTTCGACGATAACCAGTCTGTGGGAAGGGACGGTTCAGTGAACGTTTCAGCTCTCAGATGCAGTCCCTTTGCTAGCGTTTCAGTAGGGGGCGGCAGCAGCTTCGGTAGTGCGAGCGGTATCGATTGCCTTTCAGGTTGAGATGGTGGAGCCATTATTGCAGGTTCCACCTTCTCCACCTCAGCGTTGATGAGGGAAAGGAAGTCGGGTTGACCGTTTCCGTCAAAGGTTGTGATGGTACTCTCCATGCCTTACTCCTTTTTTTGTTTTACATCTGCGCTGTCTGCATCCACGGCGGAAAAGAACAATTCTTCTACTTCACGCTTGGAATAGAGGTTGCGTCGGCCAATCTTGTGTTTCTTAATTACACCTTCGTTCTCCTTGCGCCATAGCGTTGTGAAAGTAATGTGCAGCTTGTCGCACACTTCTTCACGGGTTAACCACTCGCCTTCATCGTTGGAAGGCTTCTCATTCAGTCCGCGCTTGGTGCAGACCTCTTCTACAATTTCAGTGACAACCTGCCTGAGGTCGTCCATCTGTAACATCACGAAATTACCTGTCATATTATAAGAATTTTGAGTTTCATGGTGCAAAGGTACTGCGATGTCATGGGGTCATACCTCGGCAAAAAATACGTCGATTTCTGCCGAGGTCAATTTAACAATTAAGGTGGTTCTTTTAACAGAAAAAACAGAAGAAGGGCTTACGAAAGAGTGATAACGTGTCAAAATGCCGTCGCGATCTGCGACACCCTTTTATCTCTCGATGGATGATATAAGCGAGCGCACACAGTCCTTCAAGTGTAAGTTTCAAGGTCACCTGAAGGTCACCAATAAGAATTAAATAGGGAAGCAGAAAAAACAAAATGCATGAGAAAGGAGTACATGGAAAGAGGGCTAAAAACTTTCTTGAACTCTCATAAAGTCACGTCAGGTTTCAGAAAATAAATATAGGTAACATCTAACGTTCTATGTTCACCTCATGTTCACCAAGAAAAGAAAAAGCACCTACAAAATCTTTGTAACTGCTTGATTTTCAGTGTGGACCAGCCAGGGCTTGAACCTGGGACCTCCAGATTATGAGTCTGTTAAAATAAAATTTTTTGAGGTTTTATAAAATTTTTCTTGGCTTTGTAAGTTATTGTCTCACAATTATTTTGTAACTTTGCAGCGCAAAAGTGAAATTTTAATAAATCTCAATTAATGGGCGATTTTGTTCGCATTTTGTTCGCAAATTGTTCGCAAGATTCCCATGAACGAAGCAACAGACTATAGTTATGAAGGCTGAAAAGACATCTATCAAGTGCGGAAAAGTGGACAACTGTTCACTTACTTTAGTTCTAGACAAACGTACCAATAAGAGTACGGATGTATACCCTTTGGCCATCTGTTTTCAGATAGCAGCTAAACGGTATTACTACAAGCTAAAGGATATGGACTATCAAAGCGAAAAGTACTTCAATGACGTATGTAGCGTGAAAGGAGCGAAAAGTTCGCTCATGCCTGTTCATGTCGAATGGCTAAAGATGCTAGAGAGCTACAGGGAAAAACTGGAGAAACTGAGCAAGAAGCAGACTTTAACACTCGACCTTATCCGTACTTATCTGACAGGTGCGGAAATCGAATATGATAAAGCTACATCTTTTGTAGGTGTTTGGGAGAGCATTATCGCAAGAATGAAAGCAGAAGACAGGGTTGGTACCGCAGAGAACTACCAGTGGGCACTCAACTCCTTCCTTAAATACGTTGGTGATGTGAAGGGCTTCATGGTCGGCAAAAACGTAATTGACAAGTGGAATGATGTAATGAAAAATGGTGTGGTCGAAAACGGCAAGGTCGTCGGAAAGATTGCTGATGCCACCCGTGGTATGTATCTTCGGACCTGCCGTGTTGTTTGGAATGAATGTATTCGCCAAGGTTTTTTGACCGAGGACAAATACCCCTTCTCCAACAAGGACAACACGCTCATCTCAATTCCACGAGGTAAACGTCGCCAGCAATCATACCTTAGCGTTGATGAAATGACGGAACTATATAAAGTCTTCGTTGAGAAGCGCTATCCCGAAGGTTGGGATCCAGCTTATAAGAAACGTGCCCATGATTCTTTGGGCCTATTCCTGGCGCAATATCTATGCAATGGATTCAATCTTGCCGATGCAGGACGTTTGACCTACAACCGTACTTACTTTGCAGAAGGTGGTCGTGCTTTTGAGTTTATGCGAAAGAAAACATCGGCACGAAGCAACAGCATGTCGGTGGTTATCGTTCCTATCATAGAACCACTCAAAGTGATCCTTAATGAGATTGGAGCCAAGCCAGAGAAGGACGCATATGTTTTTCCACAAATCTTCAATGGAGCCACAGATGAAACCTTGCGAAGGAAACTGACGGTACAGGAAAACTCCAACATCAAAGACCGCATGAACCGTATATGCAAAGAAGTACTTGGGTGGGACAAGGTGGTGTCTGGAACATGGGCGCGTCATTCTTTTGCTACAAATCTGAAGTTGGCGGGCGTAGAGGAACTATACATTTCTGAAAGTATGGGTCACTCGCAAGGTAACGATGTCACCAGCGGCTATCAGGACATGTATCCTCTTGAAATCCGATTCCGAAACAATAGTAAGCTGCTCAACCTTGAAAAGGAAGAAGAACCCATCGACATCGACAGCCTATCCCCTGAGCAGATGAAAGAACTTTTGAAGAAGATGATGGGACAACAATAAAAACCACAATAATTGCGATTCTTCAAAATTGTTGTTGCCTTCCAAGGGAATTGAGTAAATATCCTCTTTGCCGACCAAGAAGAGAAAGAAAAACCTGTATTTAAACTCAAAGATGGCAAAATAAGGTTATTTGATCACAATAATACAAATTCCTTGGTTTTCTTTCTTGATTTTAAAAGTAAACTCGCCGATTTGCAGGATTTTTACATATTTGGGAGTTTTCTTCTTGAATTAAGGAAGATAAGTCAAAGTCATATTACCGTCCAGAAGAGAAAGATAAAAGGCCAAATTGGGGATAATAGTATCAATCATGGAAGTTGGGAAACCGTATTTCACGGCTATTATAGATTTATATGTTTAGAAGCTCGTTTCCGTTAATGTTTTTGATTTTATAAAATGGACAAGCCTCTTGAAATCCGATTCCGTAACAATAGTAAGTTGCTTAACATCGAAAAGGAAGAAGGACCTATCGACATAGATAGCCTTACTCCTGAACAGATGAAAGAACTTTTGAAGAAGATGATGGGACAACAATAAAAATCGCAATGCGTTGTGATTTTTACGTATTATTATGGCTATTCATAGTAAATTATGTCCAAAATCGCATTTTATTGAGAATTCGTGTCATTATTTGAAAAGAATTGCTTATCTTTGCACCGAAATCGCAATATATTGAGATTATGATACAACAGGAAATAGGGAATGCCATCAAGGAAAGAAGGAAAAAATTGGGTATCAACCAACAAACATTGGCTGACCTGGCAAGTGTAGCTGTTAATACCGTTGTAGCGATTGAACGAGGCGAGGGTAATCCTCAGCTCGCCACCTTGCTCACGATACTCGATACTTTGGGTTTGCAAATAGACATTAACATCAAGCAGCTTGATTATGAGACAGTGTAAAGTTTATGTTCACGATATGGAGGCAGGCATATTGCAAGAGACGGATGCTAGGGAATATGTGTTCACTTATGGTGAGGACTACCACGGCGAGCCTGTTTGCTTGGCAATGCCTGTCAGGAAAGAGGCATATCACTCTATCCACCTTTTTCCCTATTTCTTTAATATGTTGTCTGAAGGTTCCAACCGCCAAGTACAATCCATGTTGCATCATATCGATGAAAACGATGACTTCGGCATTATGCTGGCAACAGCTCAGCACGATACCATTGGAGCCGTAACCGTTAAGCCCTTATGAATATGGTAGAAATAAACATATGCCCTTCTACATTGCAGGAAGGCTTTACCACCTATTCCCCTGTAGCTCGGAAACAACTGTTTGATGAAAAAGAAGTTTCCCATATTCTTGATTTTGACAGTCCCAATAACGATAGTGGTGACAATGAAGCTTATCTGAAGAATGTGGGGCGCATCTCGCTCTCTGGCGTTCAACCTAAGGCGAGCTTGGTGTTGAGTGAAGGACATTTGGTAAAGCCAGCTGAAGGTGAACGTGGAACATACATTTTGAAACCTGCTCCAACATCATACGCCTTGCTTGACCGTAAGTATTGCCCTGCCAATGAACATCTAACCATGCAGTTGGCTTCGCAGGTCTATCATATAGAAACGGCAGCAAATGGCATTTGTTTCTTCCAAGATGGTGAAGCTGCCTATCTTTGTCGACGTTTCGATGTCGGCCCTAATGGGCAAAAGTATAGCCAAGAAGACTTTGCCTCTCTTGCAGGACTGACCGATGCCAATGGTGGCAGCGATTTCAAATATAGTAATCTGAGTTATGAGGAATGTGCTGACATCATCCGCAAATACGTCAAGGCTGCTCCCGTCGAAATCCTAAAGTACTTCCGCATCGTTGTCTTCAACTATCTCACTCTCAATGATGATGCGCATCTGAAAAACTTCTCACTTATCAACCGAGGTGACGGAGAATACCACCTCACCCCTGCCTACGACCTCATCAATACCAGTCTACATTTGAGCATGCCACGCATCTTCGCTCTTGATAAAGGATTGTTCAAAGAAGGCATGCAACTATCCGATACAAGAACTGTTGGCCGTAAGGACTTCGAGGAGTTTGGTCGCCGTATAGGTCTATCTG